>Ga0307507_10000077_pt1 | contig 151124 bp, 43 predicted proteins | sample 7_EM_MG_FD_207223 | JGI IMG/M metagenome (GOLD analysis project Ga0307507, IMG submission 207223) | Populus trichocarpa ectomycorrhiza microbial communities from riparian zone in the Pacific Northwest, United States - 7_EM | ecosystem: Host-associated > Plants > Roots > Unclassified | place... | reverse complement strand
TGGCCCACCATTAGCGCCTTGGCGGGCTGGCCCTACTATTTGTGTACAATACCCCCTTTCCATCTTCTTCTCCTCTTCATACCACAATGTAGTTATTTAGCCTACTTGCATTACAGCACTGTGACACCGTCTAACGCGTCCGTCCCCTAATATAGACCTACTAGTCCGTCCTATACCCCTACTAAGAGAAGCAACTTCTATAATGCTATATTAGAGTATTCTAGTACCTATATAGCACAAGGAGCAGAGCAATCTACTATAGAGGAGATAAGGAAGGAACAAACGGTAGAGGGAGAGATAAAGGAATACGTAATAAAGGACGAGACGACAGAAGAGACGGTAGAGGTAAAGCGCAATTATTTATCTGTGCTAGTAATGCATTATTCACAGACAATTCCATTAATAGAAAGAGCTCGCAAGGATATATTATAAAGCTATTTAGGGGACCAATTGCATGGAGAGTAAATAAGCAGGATATAGTGACTACGTCGAGTACAGAAGCCGAGTTGTTAGCCCTATCTTAGACAGTAAAAGAAGCTATCTTTACTAGCAGGATGTTTAAAGCAACTGAACGAGCCCTTAATTATCAACTCTCCAATACGTTAACATCCATTAATACTTGTTGCGTTAAGAATACGCAATAAGATAAGTGGTATTTTAATAGAAAGCGACAAAGGAGATAATCGCCAATAGACTTACAAAGGCCCTGCCTAAGCAGAGGTTTCAGAACTTCGTTAATCTAGTCAGAATGGTGAATATTAAGGAGCGGCTGGATAAGGAGAAGCAATTGGAGGACCTAAGGGAGAAGGTTAGGGCGAGAAGGAAGGATTCAGATAAGATTATGGTTCAATTAACACATTAACGGGCACGAGAAGGTGGTTAGCTTTGACCTCAAAGAGCTCAAAGCTAAGGGGGTGTGTCAGATAATCTGTATTCTCTAAGGCGTGGGACACGTGCACGAGTCACATGCACGGGGCACGTGCATTGTAAATCTCTTCATAGAGCCCCAGGGGCCCAGGGTTAACCATAAGAAGATAAATCAATGATCAAGTCAAGATCATCAATTAATCAACTCTTTCATTAATCAACTCTTTCATCAATGAACAGTTCTATATGAACTTCGTGACAACTATAAGAGGGATACGGGATTTTTATTTAAGTATTTAGCTATTATATAGTTAAGTGGGAGGTAGATAGGGACCGCTACCTATTCCTACTGTAATATCTGCCAAATTCTACTAGAACCGTAATAACCGTTACCCAAGTCCTATTCTGCCCGGTTAGGGTAGAAAAGCTCCGTACAGGCCACTTTTATTCTTACCGATTGCGATATTTTATGCATTTTCTATTGGATAAAGGATATTTTATGCTCGGTTATTCGCGTTATCCAAAACCACCCTGGTTTAGTGTTCGGGGATCTTACCCTGATGTGGGCTATTTTGCTCAAGTTTTGGGTATTTGAGATGTTCTTCGGGAGTGGCTTATGAACCACGTTATTGGCGGGTGACAACGAATCTGCCGATATTGCCGCCCAAGGAATACCGGTACTGTGGACGCGACAGACCATTACAAGCGAATCAAAGGCTGTTCCTGTACTGAAAAAGGTTGTGCGATGCATCTCATGTAAATGCCTGCAGATATCAATATAATGGTGACAGCAAACCACGACTTCGTTTCATCGATGTTGAACGCAGGTGCATAGTAGACAGCAACAGTGACAATCAAAGTTATGTTGCTCTTAGCTATGTTTAAGGTCTCGCAAATCATGCTCTTCGAATACCGACGCGAGGGAGCATTGACCGAGAGCCGTTTGCCACGCACCATTGCTGACGCCATTGAGGTCACCAAGTGTCTGAATGAAAGGTATCTGTGGATCGATTCCCTTTGCACCATCCAGGATGATGAAGGCGATAAGCTTGACTTAATCCCTCAGATGCACACTATCTATGGGTTGGCATCGGTGGCAATCGTGGCAGCCAGTGGAGACAACGCTGACGCTGGCCTTGCTGAGGTCAGACTAGGTTCTCGTGATCAGGGGCAGGACATCTTCACAGCGAAAGGAGTCACTCTGATCTCATCCCTTGAGCCCCTCCGGACGACTAAAGCGATTCTTGAGAATTCCATCTGGACACAAAGATCCTGGACATTTCAAGAAGGGCTCTTTTCAGCCAGGGCATTGATCTTCACGTCACAGCAGGTATACCGGGTTTGCCAGCGAGCTTCATGGCGCGAAAGCACATGTTTGGAGACAATCGAGCCACCAAACTTCCGCCGAAATATATTTGGTATCCCTCCACACCTGAGTCTATGGCGGTCGAATGTATTTCCAGAGGCTTACCTTCATATTGCCGAGGAGTTCTCCGGACGAAAGTTGACGTATGATGGGGACGCGCTTGACGCATGTTCAGGTATTCTCAACGCTTTCAAGCGAGACTTCTTCTGGGCAATACCAGTCTCCCTCTTCAGTAGAGTTCTAAGATGGGGGCCTTATCCCGGGCCCGCTTGAAACGGAGGCTTGCGGCATGCAAGTGGGGCTAGGAACTTTTTACCGTTGCCTCCGTAATTCTCGCATGACCCTGCTGCCGCCAGATCGAGTTTTGAAATCGAAACAACTCTTTGTGACAGAGGCTGCAGATGTGTCACAATGCTGGGAAGGCTGCTTGTGCATTGGCTGAGACTAAAGCCGGGTAAATCCATCCTATATTGGTAAGATCTTGGCAACGCCACACTAGCCTCAGGATATGGTGTCTTCATGTCGCATAAGTATAGAACGTGTCGGCCTGGTGTCGATCACTACACTATATCAAGCTTAGATTATGGGTGCCTTTGACTTACCGACTTTGTGTATTTAATAAGGCTCCAGAGCCTCTCGCAATAAACCAGAGTTCTCATTCTTGATCTTCCTGTTCGGCAGAACGCGACAGAACGATTTACTCGAGAAATCTTTTATTCATTGCGTGCTTCTTTCAACAATAGTCAGTGCTAATGTTGACTTGCAATGGCAAGCCGCTGATTTGCACGTATTCGGATGATGGAACAGTCCCAGCCAATCCGGACATTGCTGGCATTGGGGCGAGTACTCATTCTCGGGAAGAAATGCTCTTGTTAATCTCTGCGGCAGGTACTTACAGCGTTCATCTCGACTTCCATATTGACCCTAGCGGCAATTATCTTTGGGTACCTGCTGGGGGCAATCCCCCACGAACGACTCAATCGCCTCGATAATGTTGTCGTCGCTGCCTTGAGATGCTTCGTCCACATCCAAGGAGAAGTATCGGAACCCAACGCAAGAGCTCGACAAAAAGCCCTAGAAAGATTCATCCTTGGCTTAAGCGACCAACAGCTTGTGACAGGAATCGCCATCCTCATTACTGGATATGCTCAAACATGTACAATCGACGGCTACCATTTTATGATCCTGGTGGCAATGGCCTGGTTCTCTTCCACGACGCATCTCTCGACTCTTATCGTACTTCGCGACAACTTCCGAGCCTGCCCAACTCTACGGCTGCTTAGGGTAATTGGAATGGTCTGGGTGTGCGGCATGCTGATCTTTGGCGAGGTTCTTTTCTTTGTTAGCCTGAATTACTACTTGGTGGTGAAGTGCGCCTTCACTGGTGCCTCGCTCCAAAACACGGACGCTAGTTGCTGGCAGGCCGCCATTATGGTGTCTCTTTACCTGATCATTACTTATAGCAACAAGATCACCGAGTTGTACTGTGACATCCCGAGCGGCTCCGTTATTGAGCTTGCATTTGAACACATGATGACGCGCAAGAGATCTCCATTGTACCGACTGGACGACACCGAAAATGAGCTGTCCAAGATCTACCAAAAACCCAAGTCAACATTTGGAAGACAGTTGAGAGTCTTCGGAACGATGTTTGATTTCCTTTTCGCGGAACTCCGGGATTCCTTCCTGTGGCAGATCGTCTGGATTGTCTTCGGAAATTTCTATGGAGCTCTCCAACTAGTAACATTTCGGTTTGTCCTCCCTATTCCAACGGTAGTAGGAAATGACAACCAGATGGTATTTGGACAATTGGTGCCATTATTGCTATTGGCTTTGCCGTTGATGGCTGCCGTTGAAGCTTACTTCGGTATGGACGTCGAACTTTCCTTTCGATACCATGAGCTGATCGACTATTGCTCTTAAATAGAAGCGCAAAGCAGCAATGCCATCCGATGTCAATCGCGAACCGCTACAGCTATATCTATCCGGTCGAGATCTAGTGAACTAGATACTGCAGAACCTCATGGCCAGAGCGATGGCCAGCCCTACCAGGACGCTGTAAACGGAATTGTCGAAACTGGAGATGAAGACTCTTTGCAGGTTGGGAAGGCTGACCAGAATCCACTTGAAGCTCGTCACAACATTTCTCCTCACTACTCCAAAAGACCGCTCGAGGCATGTGAGATGGGCCTAACTCCTGACACCACCCATAACGAGCCAATTGCTTCAAGCCCAACCATCCCACAGCACCACCGAGTCTCCAACGCCAACACTCCCTGGCCTCTCGCAACCGGCGATCTCTACGCTCGCTCCAACCTGACACGTATCCTCTGGCCCATGCTCGCCTCCATCGCGCTCGGCCTGACAGGCTTCGTGTTCCTGTTCTCTGGCTTCGCTATGCCGGAGGACGACACCTTGTTTTCCTACACAGTCAGCCTGGTTTGTCTTTTGCCCTTGGCTGCCGCGCACGTGAATTCGTTTCCTAGAGCTTTTGGCATCGAGAAGGGATCTTGAGGTCGGTTTCGACGGGATGGGGTCTTTGCGAGATGGGTATTGCCACGGCAGAATTCTGGAAAAGGGGTTTTGCTGGGATTCATACCAGTTAGTATCGAACATGGCACGACTCGCAGATGAAAGAATCACCTCCAATCCACCCGAATAACAGGATAACCAACGTCCCGGGATGTTGATTCGACTTCAGCACCAATTCAAGGTTCAGGCTTGGCTTATCGCTCACCAGACGAGAAAACCTCGCGGTCGTTTAAGGGAGACAAGGAATACTTAGGCTCGCTCGCAAAATCTTCAAGAGAGAGTGTCGACGTGAAACACGTAGAGTAACGCTTCGGCTATATCCGACAGGGAATTATGTATTCAGAAGATACGGCATTAGAAGGATTGGATGGAGATCCTAAACCTAGGGAAAGTCCAATTCAAGGTTGGAGCGTCGGGTATACTTGCCGTAATCCGGGGGAATTGGTATCTTGGATGGCCGAGAATGCCCCATGATAGCTAGAAGGAAGGAGTAGCACCTATTTAGTATCTCAGATATTATTAGTTTACCATGACCACACATGACCCAAGTAACCTCTTGTAAAATGTCTTGTGACAAAGCTTTCGTCAAAGGACAATCTTTCCGATATTCGAATTCGCTCAAGCCAAAGCCGCAAGCTGCTCAGCTCGTTCCGGCTCTTTCATCTTTTCAGCGACGTGGAGCGCTTTCTCTTTCACCTGTTCAGCCTCTGCGTGTTTGCCCTGCCCTTGCAGCGCCACCACCAAAACCCTCATAGTCGTTAATTCCTGCCGGGGAAAATGCTGATCGTCGGCTGGTGTCGCTCATCCCGACAGCAGCAACAGTTGTTGAAGCTTCTTTTAGTCCCAGCGAGCTCAGACCCTTACCTCAGCGAGCTCAGATTACCTCGGTAAGCTCAGACGCGATTCCGTTGGTGCGGAGTCAATCGGCCCGCAAGCGAATGACTAACCACGTTGGAAGCGTGGCAGAAGAGACTTTTCGTATTAGGCGCTTTGGGCGCTCCTGCCTGGGTTAGCATGCTACAGGCACCCTAGCTAGCGTGATTTAATTAGCAAGCCTCACCAAAACGCGTCAATATTATGATACTGATGAAATGCTGCAGAAGGCCACACTAAAAACACTTATATTATTTCTTTAAGGAAGTTAGGCAAAAATTTAATATATAATGTTATGACTATAGGCTTCTGCCCTTCCTATATTAACCCGCTGCTAATTATATAAGAAAATCCTCCATTATAGTCCTGTTAGGTAAAACCTGAGCAGATCGTATATAGCTGCGAGGCACAGGCGACTCGCATGCGACTCGCCTAAGGCACGTGCGCTACACGTGCCTAGGGAAACCCCTTACCTCGCACCTTAGACTCCTCCTTCTCCCTTAAGGATTTGTCTATCTATACAATATACCCTATTGTTCCATCATTAAGCTCCCTATCCACATCCTTACCTCACAAGTCCTCCCCCATACTGCTACCTATCTATTTTATACGCGTTTTTAACGTCGATAAGGATAAGCCAATAAGGGACTAGCTTAAGGTTATAAGGGAGGACGTGCTATATACGTTCAATAAGGTATATTAAGTGCTATAAGTGGTTAAACAGTTTAATTAGCGGTTATTTAATATAGAGGATCAATTAAAGGCAGTAGAGGAGGGCTTAAAGGAGGCTAAAAAGGACGCTAAAGTAAAGGCTTAATTAGCTCTAGAGTCTTAATATTAGAGGCGTAAGGAAGTAAAGGACCTAAAATAGTTACCTAGTCGTCGCCTATTAAATAAAAGTTGTTAAAGCACTAAAGGTATAAAGGAAGCCTATTATAAAGGGCTTAGTTAAAAGAACAGAATCTATTAATAGGCAGTAACAAGAATGCTAAGACAAGGACTAGAAGAAGGTTAAGAAAAGGATACGTCTATATATATAGTACCAAGGCTTAGCCGAGCCCCTAACTAGGGTCTATAACAGTGCCGTAACATTATCCCCCCCTTTAATAAAGCCTGCCCTTAGGCTTTATAGTTATCTTTCTTGTTAAGAAAGCTACGTTGTCCTTTCTATATTAGATCCGTTCTGAATTATTACTATATATTACGGCGCTGGTAGAAAACGGTGGATTATGGTAGACGTTATGGTAGACGCCAAGTCACGTAAGTCCACGTGACTAGAGGACCGCATAAAACTTCGCACGGCGCTGCTATTCTTCTCCCTTCCTTTCTCTAGCTTTGGATCCTCATTTATAGACTACTAATTGTACAGGCTTGCGCGTCCCTTATGCCGTGCTTATGCCTTAATTAACTAAGTCGCTAACATTATCCAAAGCTCAACTACTCTTTCTTCCTAAGAAGGAACTTAAATATATCTATAAAGGACACAGAATAGGACCCTAAGGACATCACCAGGACTATAAGGATAGGACAGACCCCTAAGAACCAAAAGAACATGAACAGAACGCAAAACCTAAGAATAGGACACGTACGGACCAGAACCCCTAGAAAATAAACAAATACCGGAAATTACCTAATACCCCTACTACTATGCCAAGAAATATAGCAGCCGGCAAAGCTGCTGCAGGACCCGTAAATACCTCTAATAGTAAAACAGTCGCCGTCTTAACCCCCTAGGAAGAGCTTGTAGCAGCTAATGCCAAAATTAAACGGCTTTAAGAGCTGCTTAAAACTAGAGATACCCCTATACCTAGCAAGGAGTTATTAGACACCTAGAGACTTGCTATAGTCCTTAAGACCCTAGCCTAATGTATAGCATTAGCATTATCGTGGTCCGTAAAGGTTGCGGACCCCCTATTGCTTATAGACGGAACTAACCCTATATTTAATAATTGGAAGCTTTAACTGCAAGACAAGCTTAAAGTTAATACAGACCACTTCCCTACTACCTAAGCTAAAATGGCCTATGTCTTTGGCCGTACTAGTGGGGACACACAGACGCATTTACGTCCGTAATACGCCTAGGACTTAGCAGACCCCTTCCTCTTTAAAGAAAAGATAGTTAACTACCTATCTTCCATTTATAAGGACCCCTTTAAGACACAGAACGCCCGCCTTAATTATAAAGCTCTTAATATAAAGATGACGGAGACCTTTTTAGCCTTCTAGACCTACTTTTTATATCTAGCCGGCTAAGCCTAAATTCCCCATAAAGACCTAATACCAGACCTCTTTAACAAGCTTACCCTAGACCTATAGCGCGCCATACTGCCAGTTTTTACTACTATATAGACGCTAAAGGTACTTACGGACCACTGCCTAGCTATTAACTAAGGCCTCTATTAAATTAAGGCATAATCTAAGCGGTATAAAGCTAGAAACTCTCTAAACTTGTAAGGGATATTATTGCAGGTCACCTCGGGTTGCCCTTAGGACAACCCCCGGACACCCCTTAGATGGCTGTTGGTTACATGCCGGAGGCACGTGCCTGTAGTATATAGTCTCTACGATCCTTGAGGCCTTACCTCCTTAAGGATTCGTCTCTCTTACTAATCTATTTTATTCCACAATCGTGTCCTTATAGCCCCCTATCTACAAGTCCCCCTCACATTTGAATCCTTTTTACTCTTTTTAGAAGGGCAGCTGGCTTTAAGAACCAGATTATTTACATTTTTGTTTACACCTACTATCCTCCCTTAAAAATCTCGCGATAACTTAAATGGAAACTCTATAAATACCTTATAGAAAGCCGTTGCGCTAAGGCAGGAAGGTCCCTCCAATAGTAAGAGATTGCGACAATATAAACCTCTGGGCAAGACGGCTAAATAAGCCCTAATACCCAGATGCGCCAGGAGCTCGAAGACTTTTGTATACCTACGGTTATTAATAACGCGGAGGAAAACGCAGACACCCTCTATAACAGTTGCAACGCTGCTGGAAAGTAACTGGAATCCCTCCGGCTCTACCTAGGCTAATTAGAAGATTAAGTGCCAGAAGCAACTCCAAGATCTTCCCCTAAGCTAGAAATGCTAGAGGAATACACTAACGTGTCTAATTAGGGATTTAACTAGAACCCTCCCAGAAGACCATCGGCCCATAATTAGTATAGTGGCGGCGCATAGACTGCTTATAAGCTAAGCGGGCCTACCCCTTTTAGTAACTTAACCTAAACACTAACTTAAAACCTAAGCCTTATTAGAAAGCCTATACTAGTTACTAGTACTAATACTACTTCTATAGCCGGAGCTTCCCTAGGCCCAAGTTTGGAAAGTTAAGAGCCCTATACCAATATCCTTTAAGATGGATATTGGGAAGCTGTCGCAAGGCTCTTAGAAGCTATGCGGGAGGAGGCTACTGGTGAATATATTAAAACCCTTTAAGGGTAAATCTAGATCTGGTAGGGATTAATCTAGGCTAGACAAACTCTTTTATAATCTGGCTAAGGCTAAGGGCTTTCTAGGGGCTACCTAATATCTACCTAAGAAAGTATAGAAGACTTAGAGAGTTATCTACACTATAAATAGAAAAAGAATATGGACTGATTGGCTAAGGCCTCTAATAGTTTAGAACTCCGTTATAGACCTAACGCCCAATAGCTGGACAATTGGGTTCGTGAGGTAGACAACTTCTTTAAAATGCTAATAATACGAGATAATACCAAAGAGCGTACACGCTAGATTATTAGCAAGATTAAAGACTGATCACTAAACCAAATCGCACTTAATTAGCTTAATAAAGAGCAAATTACCTTATAGCCGCAGCTGCAAACCTTTCTAAAGAAGTGGACTTAAGATCCACACGTTGTATAATATAATTATATAGAACTATTCTGGAATGGGACATAGTTTAACCGCTATAATTTCCACCAGTTTATAAACTTTGTAGAAACTCGTGCTTAACTAATAGATCTAAAGCCCTTTAAAAACGAGGACGGTAGCGTCTGTAAGAAGGAGAAGATTAGATTTATCTAGGCTAGAATTAAGCTAGCAATTTATGATAAAATAAAGCGCGTAGGAGCCCTACCGCGGATCACCGTATATGCGGATTTTAAACGAGTAGTTCTAAATACTAAGGATACGGTAAGGAACCAGACCTCTTCTGGTAGGAAGCTAGGGGGTTACCAAAAGCGTAGGCACTCTGGTAGTAACGCAGGGCAGACCTAAACTTTAAAGAAGCCGTTCTTAAAGAGAAATTTAGAAGGGTTAAAGTTAGGGACCTTAAGTAATGGGAAAGACTCCTAGGGCCAACCTAATACCCGTTTGGCACCCTTATAGGAACACTCTAAAAGGTTAAGAGAAAACTTCTCTAGAGGTAAACCTAATTGGAAAAACAAGTAGGGTAATAACCGCACTGATAATCTAAAAAAAGAAAAGCCTTAGTTACGGACTTCTCCTAGCTGCAACTAGGGCAAAATACAGAAGGAGAGACTCTCCGTATTACTATTAAGCTGGAAATGGTACTCCTTATAGGCGAGGTACGTCAGTTCCAAGCACTGTATAATAGTGGCGCCGAAATCAATCTTATATAATACAATTTAGTAAAAGAGCATAAGCTTATCCCGTCGCTAAGGTGGTAGAAACCTATCGCAGGGTTTTTAGATAAGTATTAGATTAAACTATATAGTGCCTATAAGCTTACAGTGTTAGTGGCCAACATGTATAACTGTACTAAGGTGGTTGGCCCGCAACCCTTTTAGGCGGCTGACTTTAAAGGCTATAACCTTATTCTTGGATACCCTTGGCTTGCGGAAGTAGACCCTAAGATACGCTTTAAGACAGGAGCCTTTAAATGGTGGAACAATAAAGAATTGGAAGGGCGTATATTACTAGCAAGCTTAAAAGATATCCTAGAAGATATAGCTCTAGGTAAAATAGTATACGCTCTATATCTAAAGGAGTATTAGATTGAACCCCTATTCTATAGCAAGATGGGTATAGAGCCTAGTATAGGTAATAACCCCTCTATAATAGAGACCCTATGGGGAGCTGCTAGACAGGTCGCGGAGACACTATAGGGAGGCGGCGATCTTAAAGATCTTACAAGATACTTCTACCGCCATAGGTTACTCTGGCTTAATCAATATATAGAGAATATACTACAGCACCTTAAACGCTGCGTTAAAGAGTTCCCTACCCTCCACTGGCTACTGCATAAAACGGTTTAATGTACAGTAGCAACTATGTACGAACAACTACTATAGCGCGCGACGCTACCCGTAAGCGTTTTAAGGGAGCTCCGGGACCTACCTAATAATAATATAGAGGACGAACGCGACCCCAATCTATTGAATATTCTATTAGGCCTAAGGGACTTACTAAGGGTATTCTTAGGTAGGCGAGCTAAAATTATAGCGCAGAACTTAGAATATAATTATATAATTAATCTAGAAGAGGGTAAATAACCCCTAAACCTTCCTATTTATAACCTCTCTCGCAAAGAGCTTAAGATTCTGTGGGAATACCTTAATAGTGTATAGGAAAAGGGATGGATCTGGCCTAGTAAGTCACTAGTAGGCGCACCGATCCTCTTTATCCCAAAACCGGATGGAACTATAAGGCTATATATAGACTATCGCGGTCTTAATAAAGTTATAATTAAGAACCGTTACCTACTACTACTAGTTAGTAAAATGCTGGATTAACTATCTAGGGCGAAGATCTTTATGAAGCTGGATCTATAAGACGCCTATTATAGGCTCCATATTAAAGAAGGGGATAAGTGGAAGACCGCTTTTAAGACCCAATACGGCCACTTTAAGTATATGGTGATGCCTTTTAGGCTAGCCAATACGCCTATAATATTCCAATCGTATATTTATAGAGCCTTAGGGGGACTAGTTAACCGCATATACGTTATTTATTTAAATAATATCCTGATCTACTTAGAAGATAAGGATTAGTATAAGCAACACGTCCACTAAGTGTTGGAATATTTGGATAATTGGGGCCTCTACACTAAGGCGTTAAAGTGTACCTTTAATACTAAGTAGGTTGAGTTCCTGGGTTACATTATAACGCCTATAGGCGTAGTTATGGACCTAGTACGGGTATAAACAATCTAAGAGTGGCCGGAGCTAGAGAGCTACTAGGATGTTTAAGTGTTCCTAGGCTTTGCCAATTTTTATAGGCGCTTTATTTATAACTACTTAGACGTCGCCTAACACCTATCTAACTATATTATAGAAGCTTCCTAAGACCCAGCCCAAGGAGCAAAAAGCTTAAAGGTGGGAAGGAAGAAAACTAAGAAGGGATTAACTAAATGGTATAAACCATGGTTATGGCCTAGAAAGGTTTAGGATGCCTTCTAGAAACTATAAGTAAAGTTTATAGAAGCTCTATTGCTGCGGCATTTTGACTTAGATTAGCCATTGATGATAATCACTAATGTATTAAATTTTGCCCTTATTGGTATCCTACTGCAACCTAATAGGGATCCGGACGCTACCTAGCTCTATTAGAGACCAGTAGCATTCTATAGCAGAAAATTCTAGGGGCCTAAAGTTAGGTATTATACCCACAATAAGGAACTGCTGGCTATAGTTAACTGCTTTAAATAGTGGCGACATTACCTTGAGCACGCAAGCTATACCACTCGTGTACTTTTAGATTATCACAATCTACGCTACTTTATAACTATAAAGGAGCTTACACCTTAATAAGCTAGATAGGCAGAGGAGCTTACGTAATTTAATTTTAAGATTAAATATAAGCTAGGGGAGAACAACCCTGCTAATAGACTATTACGACGGCCAGACTATGCCAAAGGCTTTAAAATAGGAGAAGGAAAATAGATGATAGATATTTTACTCCCTATATTGCAGAATAAGCTCTGGGCGTGGGATGCTTGAGCACTTATAGCTCTATGTACTAAGTCTTAGGCGGTGTAAACCCTGTTAGCTTTTACTGATGTTCTAGCTGGTACCCGGTTTGTGGCCAATAAGGGTCCGAATATACCTGGATAGGACGTCCTTAACACAACTTTAGAACCTAGTGATACGCTACCTCTAATTGCTAAGCTATCCCCTTAAGCTAAAAGTGAAGCTATAGAGCAATTGGAATTTAGAGCCCTGCAATAACTAAAGGACTTTAACCTTATAGCGGCCTTCCTGACGCACGCGTATTGAAGAGTTGTAAGATCTATGGTACCATTAAGTCTTATACTTGGAGCAGTACAAGACAAAATAGCTTTCACCTAGGAACTATCTGAAAGGTTAACAGATCTTATCTATAAGGTGCAATAGAGGGACGCTTTCTATGCTATCTTTAATGCAGAAGTAGACCGGAAATGTAATGGAAAGGAAGCTGTAAGATATTAAAATTGGGAACTGGACCCAATGGGCCTACTGCGTAGAAATGGCAAGGTTTAGGTGCCACATGAAGTAAATCTACAACAGAAGATCCTTATAAGGAATCACAATGATCCTCTAGGCGGCCACTATGGTTAAGCTAAGACAGTGGAATTACTTTAGCGCAAATACTATTGGCTAAAGCTTAAGCAGGAAGCAAAGGAGTACATTAGCTATTATAAGAAGTGTTAAGTATATAAGATCTATAGGCACAAGCTATAGGGTCTACTTAAATTAGTTCCCCCCACTAGTGAGCTATAGCGATATTACGCCATAGACTTTATTACGGATCTCCCGCTATTTAAAGATGGCTAAGGATGAATATACAATTTGGTCCTTGTACTTATTAATAGGTTTTTAAAGTATGTCTAATACCTTCCTGTTAATAAGACAATTAATATATAAGCGCTTGCCAGCCTAATTAAGGAGAAATGCTTTTTTAAAGTAGACTAGCCGCACTCTATTATTACCAATAGGGGCAGTGTCTTTATAAGCCAGTATTAGTCGGATCTATGCTTTTATTTAAAGATAGACTACTGTTATAGTATAGCTTTCTATCTATAAACGGATGGGTAAATAGAATATTAGAACTAGGAACTGGAGTCTTACCTATAAATATATTTAAACTACTAGTAAGATAACTAGTGCGAGCTACTTCTGTATGTAGAGTACGCTTATAATTTAAAGTAATATGTATTGTATAAGTATATACTAATCCAGATTGCCTATAGCGTCTAACTATCTAGGTTTAATGGTGTACCTAGTGATCACTGGCTAAGGCCGCATGATTAATTATGGGATCCCAACAGGAAGTTAAAGGATATCCACTAGAGAGTACAAGGATACCTCTAGAAATAGGAGGAGTAATAGAAGCATGTAAAGTAGAGCCTATAAGATACCTAAGAGCAGTAGAGACTCTAGTATAACTGTAAACACCAGGATAAGTATTTTGGAGTAGGTGATAAGGTTCTATTATGTTTAACAAATATTAAGACCTATCGACTATTAAAGAAGCTTGATGTAAGATACCTAGGTCCCTTCTAAGTTAAAGAATAAATTGGTAAGCTAGCCTACTATCTCTAGCTACCCCTATCTATGGCCTATATATATCTAGTGTTTCACGTAAACCTACTAGAGCTATGGCATAGACTACTACCGGAAAAGAACTTCCGTCTAGGCCCAATTAAACACCCTAAGGTGGTAGGAAAGCAGTACGAGGTTAAAGCTATACTATGCTATAAGTCTGTTAAGAATAAGCTTTAATATAAAGTTAAATGGCTAGGCTGGCCTACTGAGGACTCTATATGGGAACCAGAGGATTACCTTAAATATTACAAAGATATTCTAAAAGAATATTGGGACCAAGGTCTATAATCTGCAAATTGCAGAAAGCGCTCTAATACTACGGTGTTATCGCGACCTATAAAGAAAGCTTGTGGTAGACCACAAAAGGCCCTAAAGAGTAAATAGGTCAAATTGGATATAGAACGGACAGGCTCCGGAAACTATAAGGATTAGGGCTATGGCCTAAGGCAGGACAGGTCCTCAGCCTTTTCACGTACATAGCATAGAGTTAATAGGGCATTTTGCTAGAATTGCATTCCTATTTATTAATCTATATTAGGAATATTGTTCCTAGGGCTCCTAAGCCCTTCCTAAAAGCCCTTTAAGGCCTTTCTGAGTACCTAATTAAGGTTCTTAATTACTACTATATATAAGAATAAATCCTAAATGCCTAATCTAAAAAGCCACTATGCCTCATCCTTAGGAGCAGGATTAGTATTTATTGGGCCACTAAGTAATAGCTAATGAGAATAAAATCTAGACCCCTTAGTAGGGGTATAAGTAGGCATAAAAATAGGGGTAGGACGATGAGGTGTAGCTAGGGCAGAGATCCTTAAACGCTTAATACTAATATTAGGTCTAAACTAATACCAATGAAGCTCTTGCGGCGTTAGCTTATAGTTAATAAAGACACACTTAAGCCTAGAATGAACAGAGACGTTAGCTGGCTGGCATAGTCCGGAACCACCAAGACCTTACTACGGCAACTATTAGTTACCTATCCATTAGGTACCTAAAGGGTAACCTACCTAATACCGCATTATATTATGCTCTTTTAAAACTTAACGCGTATGCACAAACTCCTTTTTGTGGTAGATGGCAACCTTCTTTTTATCACCCCTATCCCTTACCCTATCCTTAGTGTACCAACCTTGCTCTCGTATAAGGCGTTACTGGCTGGCTTGCTGGGAATTATGGGCAGTGTAGATAGTCGTGGCATAGTCTTAAATTTAACCAAGTCGTTTAGCGTTTATACTGGAATGAGAGAGAGCCCGGGCAATATAGTAGTTAAGGATATTAAAGAAACGTCGCCACTTAGGCCCAGGCTATTAAAGCTTAAAGTTAGCAATGGAAATCTATTAAGAATAGAAAAACTCACCTTAACGCAACTGCCGCTCTTAGTACGCATGCATTGATTATAAGGACTAAAGGTATTGGATCTAATATAGTGCGTCTTATTGCAAGCCTCCAGAATCCTCTTATCAGACTTCTGGTTTTTTGAGGACATGCAGGCAAAATTATTCAGGTAGGACTAGCACTAGTTGCAGGTTAGCGGAGGTTGAGGTTCTATATGCAGCGGTAGGGCTAGAATACGCTAAGGAATTAGCTTAGAAGAGCAGTTAGTAAGAGAATAAAGAGGCATACTAAAATAATAATGGAAAAGAAGAAAATCTTAATAATATATTAAAGATACGTCTAAAATTGGATAAAGGTTAATAATGGGAAGTAAGGTATTAAGGAAAAGGAACAGCTTAATAAGCAAGGTATCCTTATACTTCACCGTCCAATACCCTTTCGGTGAATAGCCGTAACCTTGCCGATATAACTCCGTTATAATAGCGTTATTTAGAAGGAAGGAAACACGCGTATAAGTTATTTAACTATCACTTCCTTATAAAAACTGATCACGCGGCCGGGGAAGGCAATTAAGACGTCAATTAAAGATGCATATAGGTTAAATTATACCTAAACGATACTACAATATTAAAAGAATAACGTTATAAACGTTCTCAACAGTCGTATAATAGCTATAGGCGCTATTGCAAAGTGTCTCCTATTTCCTGGGCAGTAAAGCTACGCCAATTATATAGTATAGGACCACTAGATTTGAAACCATATACACCAAATCTTAAGAGACAAGTCTCTTTAATTAACTGATTGATTACCTAACTGCATATAGTAGCCCAAGGGCAAATGCGGGAGCAATGCGTTAGTGACGCAGGGGATCAGGAGAAAGAATTATAGATTATATCTTAACAGTCAAAGACGACGGTGAGCTAAGGCCCTATATATTAAATCCCATACTAAAAGGTTCTATGGAACTACATTAGGAACACTAAATTGCCTATAATACTTATAATTAATTGCAGACCAGCATAAAGGCTTAGAAGTAGAGTTGCATAAAAATCCTTAGATTAGCCTAGGTAGTTACCAGTATGCTTCTAGTAGGCTTCTAATAGGTCTCCTAGTAATCCTTATATCTTTTCTCTAGTTATATTTTTCCTTATTAAGGTTTTCAGGAGTTCAAAGCAGGGGTTAGATAGATAGATAATATACAACGGCATGCCAATATCTCTCCGAACCCCTTCTGGGACAAGCCCTCATAATCTCCCTTTACTGCAAGGTAATGGCGATCGGGGGCCGACTGCAAGAAAGGGGGGGGCAATGTAAGGGATATTATTGCAGGTCACCTTGGGTTGCCCTTAGGACAACCCCCGGACACCCCTCGGATGGCCGTCGGTTACGTGCCGGAGGCACGTGCCCGTAGTATATAGTCTCCACGATCCTCGAGGCCTTACCTCCTCAAGGATTCGTCTTTCTTACCAATCTATCTTGTTCCACAATCGTGTCCTTATAGCCCCCTGTCTACAAGTCCCCCTCACAAAACTAGACTATAAGCACTTTATAAACGGCCCGTAACACCCTGGCATAATCTGTAACTCCTATAGCACCAGCCGTATAGCCCGCCATTAATTCAGCAGCTAGCCGTGCAGCTAGTCCTACTGTAGGTCCAACGCATACTTAGCCCACATATAACAACCCCCATAAATAGGCCCTTAGTAATTAAGGAGCTTGCTTCTTATACGGCCAGAAAGACCACTTTATAAAGGATTGCCAGACAAAGGTAAAAACGGGTGAGGTTCTGTTAATTTAGGAGGACAGTGTAAAGTTAGAAAAAGAGGAACCCTAGAGAAAGACTCCTCTCTAGGGTTAAAAGGGATTAACATATTACATGTTAATCTAGGTTGGCTAGTTGGTAGAAGAAGCTATACTATCCCTTATACCTTATTCCGCAATAGATATTAAGTTTTAACCTCTGCTTTAGCTAACTCTGGAGCAAATACCTTTGCCTTAATAGACACCCAATATGCTATAAAGCTAGCTGACTTTTTAAATGCACCCCTTAAAGAACTGCCTAAACCAATTCCTATTCGCGGGTACAACGGATAAATAGGGCCACCCATCACAACTATCTTGCGGATTTACCTCCGCATTAACGGATAAAGGCAGTATAATATCCCCTTTCTTATTACGGACCTCGGGAGCCACAATATAATCATAGGGAGAAAATGGCTAGCCTATTTAGGCTTATAGCTTGACATACGGAATAGATAGCTTATCTAGCCTAAAACCCTACCCCCAACCCCTTCCTTTATAAAAGAAATCAGCATTACAATAGAAAACCTTATACGGCCCTAGATTAATACTATTTACTAGGCCAATACTATGCGCAGAGACTAGGCCTTTAAGAAGGATGTACGTCTTAATCCTTAACGGATCCGTATACTACGCCGCCCCTAGACTATATATGTTACGCCATCCGCACTAGAGACCTAGGAAGTCAGTAGTAACCTAGCTAAGCCCCCTATGGAGAACCTAGGCCCTATATAGCCCCAAAGGAAAACCAGGGACATTAGACGCCATACTAAGCTAATAGACAGGAAGGATAACTTATGGAAAATGGAACATAAGCTGAGGAAGACTATACACCCTATACCGCAAGATACGGCCCAATAAGCGTCTGTAAAGAAACCTACGGACCTCCTACCAGTCAATATCTACTGCATTGGCGCTATAGGATTCTACCAGAACTTAGTTTAGCCTAATACCATTACCTTTACAACTAGCCTATACAAAATTAATTAAATACTTGAGGAAAAGAAAAGTAAGCTTAGTGGATAGAAAAGCGAGCTTATAGATAAGGAACTAGTAGAACAAAAACTACCTAATTAACACTAGAAATTTAAGGACGTATTCTCTAAGGCAGCGTCGGATATACTTCCGCCTTACTAACCGTATAACTATAAAATCAAGATTAATCAAGGCAAGGGAAGCACCCTTAGCTTTAGCCCTCTCTACCCGTAGTCTATTGCCAAATTGTAGGCTATAAAGCAGTACCTTATTAACAACCTTAATAAGGGCTTTATTAAGCCTAGCCAAGCCCCTTTTAACTTGCCTATTCTCTTTACCAAAAAACCAAATAGAGGACTGCGCTTCTGTATTAACTACTATAAGCTAAATAATATAACCCGCAAGGACCGCTATCTACTACCCTTACTTAATAAAACTCTTACCCAAATAAGTAGAGCTAGGGTCTTTATAAAGCTTAATATCCGCTAGGCCTTTTACTAAATTAGGATAGACCCTAGGTCTAAGGAGCTTACTACATTTTAAACCTATTATGGAATGTATAAATGTAAGGTACTCCCTTTTAGACTAACTAACGGACTAGCTACGTACCAGCGGTATATAAACGATGTACTCTTTAACTACCTTAATAACTTCTATACGGCCTACCTAAATAACATTATAATTTACTTTAAGAACAAGCTGGAACATAAGAAGCATGTCTATAAAGTCCTACAACGGCTCCATAAGGCTAGTCTCCAGGCCGATATTAAGAAGTTAGAATTTAGTGTTAAGCATACAAAGTACCTAGGTTTTATTATTAGTATAGATGGAATTAAGGCTGACCTAGAGAAAACAGCTGCAATTAACCAGTGGACACCCCTACGGACTATAAAAGGGGTACAATTATTTTTAGGTTTCTGTAACTTCTACTAACACTTTATTAAGAACTACAGCAGGATCGCCTAGCCTCTTAACCGCCTTACTAGGAAAGACCAGCCATTTCACTTTAATATTATATATATGCAGGCCTTTAATAAGCTTAAAAAGCGGCTAATATCGGCTCCCCTACTTACCCACTTTAACCCAGAATAGCCCTTAATACTAGAAACTAATGCCTTAGACGGTGTAATAGCCAGTATTTTTTCCCAGAAGTAACTAGACGGAGAATGGCACCCTATTACATACTATTTAAAGACTATAATAGATGCTAAGCTAAACTACCATATCCATAACAAAGAAATACTGGCTATTATCTCTAGCTTTTAGCACTGGTGTATATAGCTAGAGGGGACCCCTAAGCCCATTAAGGTAGTTTCGGATTATAAGGCCCTAGAATACTTTATAATAACTAAGGCCCTTACGGCCCACCAGGCACGCTAGGCGGATATCCTATCTTAGTTTAACTTCTTAATTATATATAGACCAGGCGCTACAAACCATGCAGATGCTCTTATAAGGCGTAAACAGGACCTAGGTAACTAGGCAGCTGTAAAGATTTTATTACGGACTTAGGCACTACTACAACCAGAGCACCTTAACCCCTAGATATAGGCAGAACTAAATATAAACCCTTTAAACGCTGAGATATGCCCCATTAACTCCACGGAACTTAACCTTATTAATAAACTACTGCAGGTAAACCATACGGCCCCTTCTCTACAAAAGTGCCACAAAAAGGTAAAGGATGCTACTAGCCTATAGTCCCTCAAAAACGAACTGCTTAAGTACTAGGAACGGCTAGTAGTGGCAGAGGAACAGAATTTATAGACTTAGCTTATTACCAAAGCACATACTTAGGTCTCTACAGCCCACCCTAGAAAAAATAAGACCTATAGAATTATTAGCAACCGCTACTACTAGCCCGGAATAGTTATGGATATTAACCACTATATACAGAACTGCAATAACTGCCATAGGTCTATAATTCCATAAGACAAGACCCTAGGGCTATTAAAGCCACTCCCAATACCAGAACGCCCCTGGCAGCATATCTTTATAGACTTCTATAAGTTACCTATGGACCGCGACGGATATAATATGGTTATAATCCTAGTTAACCGCTTTAGCAAGCGCCCGTTCTTAATCCCCTATTATAAGAATATTAATGCTAAAGAGGCGGCCTAATTGTATATCTACTATATCTACCAAATTTATGGACTACTAGATACTATCATATCCAACCACAGGCTGTAGTTTATATTAGCCTTCTAGAACGAGTTCACCTAGATCCTAGGTATTAGGCTAAAGCTCTCTACGGTATACCACCCCTAGACAGACGGTTAGACAGAGATTATAAATTAGTACTTAGACTAGAGACTCCGGCCCTTTATTAACTACTTTTAGGACAACTGGAGTAGACTACTACCTATAATAGACTACGCCCAGGCAACCCTACCCTATAACTCTACGGGGTTTACACCTATTTAGCTAGAAATAGGATACTTACCCCATATAAGCTTTAACTAAAAGAGACTGAAAGGACCATAAACTGTGCACGAAAAACTATCTTATAAGGAAGCATAGTAGTATACTAGATGCTTAGAAGAAGCATAGACAGTAGCCCGTAAGAACCTAGAGAAGGCCCAGAAATTAATAGAATAGCAGGCAAATAAGCATAGACGCAAGCCTAACTTTACCATAGGCGACAAGGTCTGGGTTATAACAAAGAACTGGAAGATAGAACAGCCTAGCTATAAGCTAGACTATAAGATAGTAGGACTATATAAGATCCTTAATAAAGAAGGCAACTTATATAAGGTTAAACTCCCAGACTTAATTAAAGTCCACCCTATTTTCTCACCAGATAAGCTATAGAAAGCTGCAAATAACCCACTACCTAGACAAAAGAATAAGCCTCTACTGTCAATTTAAGTTAATGGCAACGATAAATAGGAAGTTAATAAAATACTAGCCTATAAACTAGTACGAGGAACGCTAAAATACCATATCTAATGGAAAGGTTACAATCCAGACCTAACCTAGTACCCTGCCTAGAACTTTATAGGTTGCCCCCAGAAGCTTAAAGAATTTTATAACTAATACCCTAATAAGCCAAGACCCCTAAAGTATCTAGATAAGTAGATAGAGTGCTAGTATAGTAAAGATGATAAGCTACCTGTTAAGCATATAGATAAGAACACCCTACAGACATAATACGGACATACAAAGCCTGAGGGCAGGCTTTTTCAGAGGGGGGGGTAATGTTACGGCGCTGGTGGAAAACGGTGGATTATGGTAGACGTTATGGTAGACGCCGAGTCACGTGAGTCTACGTAACTAGAGGACCGCATAAAACTTCGCACGGCGCTGCTATTCTTCTCCCTTCCTTTCTCTAGCTTTGGATCCTCGTTTATAGACTACTAATTGTATAGGCTTGCGCGTCCCTTATGCCGTACTCGTGCCTCGATTGACTGAGTCGCTAACACTATAGGCGAAGTAGTAAGGGTTAATTAGGTAGCTATAGGCAGAGCAGTAAATAGTTAGAAAAAAAATTTAGGGCCATATAACGCTAGTCCTAACGTTAGGAGGTTAATATATATAGCAGTCCTATAGTTCCGCCGCTATATAGCCTAGCCTAGGCTAGTAATATAACAGGCTTATATAAATGCTTCTAAACCAAAGCTTATAGATTGCTACTATACAAGAATACTAAGCTAAGGAGAAGAAGAAGACTAGTAGAGACTAGCAAGATATAAAGGGGTCGTTAAGGCGCTAGTAGTAAGCGAGCCAATAGCAACTTGGCAGAATTTAGCAGAATTTGGCAGATTGCCCAGGAAACAGCAAGTTGCGGCAAATTGCCTAGGAAATGGCAATGTAGTAGGTAACAAGCTCCAGCACCGTCACATCACCCCCCCTCCTAAAAAAGCCTGCCCTTAGGCTTTATTTAAGTTCTTTATTATTATCTAAATTATTATAGTTATCTAGCCCCTCTTCCTAGCATTTAATTTAGCTATCTAATTTACGTAGTAGTCTAGGGAGGTCTGGGTAGGCTAGGTAGAAATCTTATAGCTTATAGGGAGAGTACTTAAAATTGGATATAGGGTACCATTCTAGATCTTCGTTATAACCTACCTAACTCGCATAGTATTTTAAGGTACTATAGTTCTGCTAAGATCTTTTTAACTTCCTATTCTTTATTCTCTATAATCTAAATTAGTAGTGGGGGATTATTATACTATCTAGGTAATAGGTTATCCGCGGCCTTCCGTAGTTGGTTTAGAGAGAAGATAGGGTAGATCTTTATTAACTCTAGTAGCTTAACCTTAAAAGAGTGCCCTACCTTCTTAGGGATCTTATAGGGGCCAGCTATTTAGTAGTCTAGCTTATGGCTCGGCCTCTAGGTCTTCTAGTTTTTTATTAACACCTATACCTTATCTTCTATGTAGAAGTCTACCTTATAATAATATTAGTTTATATTGGCCTCTTTCTTCTCTTATACCTTTTTTATAATTGCTTAGGCAGTCTCCTAGGCTCTATACATTCTCTTAGCAAATATCTGGGCCTCTTTATAGCTGAGGCGTTCGCGGGCTGTTATAGGTCCTATAGGTCTATCCCAATTAAAGGATATTCTTGGCTTATATCCATAGAGCAACTTAAATAGTAATATTTCTATGCTATTATAAGGGAGCGTAAGCTGTGTGTAGTCTATTATAGGTAGTAATTCTAACTAGTTATCCTAGTAATAATTAATAAAGGGGCGAAGTCGCTAGTTAAAGTATTGGTTTATAATTTTGGTTTAGCCGTTAGTCTAAAAGTAGAATATAGTAGAGAGCTTAATTTTAATCCTAAGGATATAGTAAAATTCGTCCTAGAAGTCTAATATAAATTAGGGTCTATAGTTAGAGATAATTAACTTAGGAGCGCCATAGATCCGGTAAATATTGTTAATATATATGCGGGCTATATCTTTTGCAGTTATAGTCCTAAAGCAGAGGAGGGAAATAGCTTACTTACTTAGTTGGTTAACTACTATAAAGGCTATATTATAGCCATATTTATCCTTTAGGAATAATTTAAAGTCCATTATAATATACTGCTAAGGGCGTTTGGGAACTAGTAGTGGTTGTAACTATTTAGGGGTTTAATCCCTAGGGGTATCTGCCCGTTTATTAGCATGATAATTCCTAATAAATTATTCTATATTGGATAGGAGTCCTCGCCAGTAGTAATAAGGCGCTAGTAGTTAGTAGGTCTTATCTTAACTAGGGTATACTATAGAGACTTAATAGTGGGCTTTATGGATTAGTTTTATTTATAAGTTATTAATATTTAGAACTATAAGCCGTTCTTAGTATAAGAGCAGTCCGTCTTCTATTTCCAAATTAGGGTTACCTTCCGTAGCTTAATTACGGAGGGCTTTTAGGGATTTGGCTAAGCGGTTTGTAATTAGGATGCAGTTAATTAAGCCTACTAGTTTATCTAGGATCTCTCCTTCTATAGGCGCTAGCTTACTCTATTCAGAGCTTAGTTCCTTAAGGATATATAGGTTAAGCTATTTAGGATGGAGGAGGGTATATATCTGGTACTAAACCTTTAGCTTATCCTATGGTTCCACGTCCTGTTCTCTCCAGGTAAAGGTATTAGCTTTAGAATTTTGCCTACTAGGGCGGTATATAATTATAAAGAAGAATTAGGAGAGTATTTTAGCCCACCTAGCCTATTAACTAGTAAGCTGCTTTATTATTATAAAATACTTAAGTGCTTTATAATTAGTATAGACTTTAATCTAAGAGTCTATGCTTCTAAGCTCTGCGCGCTACTAGGATAACGATTATATAATAGCTAGTATTTCCTTATTATGTACCTTATAGTTATATTTAGCTAGGGCTATTATCTTTAAGAAGAATGTAATAGGGTACCACTTACTATCTAAGTATAGCCATAAGAGAACACCTACTACTACTCTATTAGACGCGTCCGTTTCTAGTATTAATTCTAGGTCTGGGTTATAGTAACAGAGGATTAGGGAGGAGATAAGTTGGTTCTTTAACTGCTTAAAGGCTTCTATATAGCTGTCGTTAAAAACAAAAGGCGTGTTATTCTTAGTTAGTTATATAAGAGGCTTAGCTATAACCCTATAATTACAGATAAACTAATAGTAGAAATTATAGAAGCTAAGAAAGGACTAGATACCTTTTATAGTATAAGGGGGTTTCTAGTTATATATTACCTCTACCTTCTTAGGTTAACTTTAATTCCTTCCGTGCTAATAATAAACCTAAGGTACTTTATTCATTTTACTCTGAATTTATATTTCTTAATATTGACTTATAGGCCTATATTCCGCAGTCTCTCTAGGACCTTTTTAACATAGACTTAGTGCTTAAGTTTATTGTCTAAGTATATAAGAATGTCATCTAGGTATGCTATGCAGAATATATTAAGGTAGTTAAAAAGAACATCATTTATATACTGTTAGTATATAGCTGGCCTATTTATTAGTCTAAAAGGGAGAACTTTATATTTATAAGAACCGTAGTGGGTGCGGAATATTATTAGATCCTCTAATATAGGGTCTATCCTAATTTAGTAGAAAGCTTAGCGGATATTAAGCTTAGTAAAGATTTTGGCTTAGCTTAGATATATAAGGGTCTCATTAATTAGGGGGAAAAAGTAACAATTTTTTTAAGTAATAGTATTTAGTTTTTAATAGTTAATGTAAAAGCGGAGGCCTTTATTAGGTTTCTTTATAAATAGAATAAGGGAAGTAAAAGGGGCCTAACTTAGCTTAATAAACCCCTTATAGAGGTTATTAATTAAGTACTACTTAGTTGCTTTTAGTTTCTCTATAATTTACTAGTAAAGGGGGCTGTAGCCTAAAGAGTTATCGGCCTCTAATTAAATCTTATAATTATAGGTTTAGTAGGGGGGCAGTATATCTAAGGCTACTTTTAAGAACGCGTCTCTATGGTCTAAGAGGTATATAGGGAGAAGGCGCTTAACTAGCTCCTTATTAGTTTCCTCTACTAGCCCCTTTTTTTCTTATTAATAATTCGGTTAATTTTATATAAGCTGGTTATAAAAACCTTATCATCCTTCTAATATATATTAAAGTGGAAACCTATAGCGCTAATTGCTGCAATATCTACTATAAGGGGGTTGTGTAATAGTAGGGGTGTCCGCGGCCTTAGGGGCCTTTAGTATATTAGCATTATCTTTACTTCTTTTAGCTCTTATTGCATCTTTTAAAGGCTATCCACTATATCCTATTAGTATATCCTCTTCCCTATTAGCCAGATCTCCGCAATTTAGAAATTGTCTATATTACTATCCATTCCACTTCTATAAGTAGAGTCCTCCTTAACTATAGTCCTTTAGGGGAGTATCCTTATTAGTATAGGGTTCTTACCGGCCTTATAGCAGGCATCTTCTTAAGTAAAGGCTAGGTCGTGGTCCCTAACATCCTACTAGTAAATAGGGTTGGCCTTTACAGCTAATATCTTACGGTTAGTATAGATTTCTCTAACAAAGGAGGGTAACTTTAGTCTATTCTCCGGCTAGACAAACTATCTTTGTTAAACGTTTAGCCAAATATTAAAATAGGACATCCATTTTCAGCTAAGGATTATATTATAGGACCCTAGGTTTAGGATATAGAAGGGGATACCAAACTAGCGTTGTCTATTAATGGCGATATATAGCTTTAAGACATAGGTAACCGGCTTACTGGCTTAGCTGTTATAGCCTTTTACTTAAACAGGCTTCTCTAGTTAGGTAGCATTTATATTTAAAAACTTAGCAATGTTATTTATATAAGCAATATTTATAAAGGTAAAGCTATTTACTCCAGTTTTAATAAAGGCAGTTATATTAACTCTATATCCATTTTAAGATACTATATATAAAACTATAAAGTATTTTCCACCTATTAGCTAACTTAGATTAATCTCTTTAAAATTAATAGTATACCTTAGGGGGAAGTCTTTCCTTAGAGTTCTTCTTTTCCTAACTTATTAGACGTTTCTTCTTCCTCTATATCCTTAATATTACCTATATTCTTTGGCTCTAGGTAGGATATAGTAAAATAACCATTCTTTCCGCAATCAAAGCACGTAACTATAGTAGGGTTAATTAAGGTATTGCAACAAGCATTGGCTAGGGGCATAGTATATAGCAATTCAGACAAGGCTCGCAAGTAGGTAGTTATAACCGCTTTTGGTATAAGGGCGGTTATGGTTTATCTTCTAACGCTAGCTCCCATTAGCATGGCGGATAGGTTTTAGTCACTATAGGACTTCTTTAGTTGGTTAGAACAAGCATTAATTTATTTTAGTTCTAAATCCAGCAACAAATATTGGGCTGTAAGTCTTTAGTAGGTTAGTAGGTCATCCAAAGCTACCGTAATCTTCTTTTATAGTTGGACTATAAGCTTATTATATAGGTCCAAACAATAGTTCTTAGGGGGAACCTAGCCTTTACCTACTAAGTATAAGAATTGGGTCTAGAACTTAGTAAAGAATTAGTTTAATTTTATTATTAGGCGGTTATAATTACAACGGGCATCCTGTACTTTATTTGGATTAACATAAATAGCAGCTAGATACTATATTATCTTATTAACAGATATAAACTAAATAGGTAACTCGTCCTTAAACTCGGCCTAGAGGTATTACTAGGCGTCCCTAACAGTTTAACCAAAGAGGTAGAGCATTTTAGCTTCTTTAAAAGGGAAGTAGTTATAGTTAATATAAAGCTTTCCTTATACCTAGATTCTCTAGTTCTTAAAGGTTAGGTCTATGCCATTTAATAGTAGTAGGGGGTTAGGGAGCTTAACGAACTTTAATTACTTTATTATTATATCCATACTCTCTAGTATATTATATTTGGTCAAGCGAATGGGTTAACTAAGGCTTTATAAAGGGGAGGCTGGGCTATTTTATAAGGCAGTAAGGCTTTCTAGGATCTCCTTTAGAGTCTCTTATATACTTTAGGCTTAAAGATAATTGACCTTCTAATTGGCTGCAAGGGCACAAATCTACTCATGTATACCTATAGCGTTGTTATTATCTTTAATTTCTAATTCTAACTGGATCTTATGTTCCTCTTAGGTAGAGGCAGGTCTTTTAGATAAACTCGCTTTAGGTACCATTATTAGCTTCCTAAGGTTTATTAGAATTATATAACTTGGTTTTAATTCCAGGGTTCTTTTAGGGGTGCAGGTTAAGTACAGTCTGGCTTATAAAGTGGGATATTATTAGGGCCTTCTTAGGCGTAATAGTGCGAGTTTCTTAATATCTAAGTATAACATATTAACGCGTCGTTGTAGACGAAGGTCTTCTTTTAGGGTAGGATATTATTAAGGCCTTCCCAGGAGATGTAGGGAGAGCTTAGTATAATATAATAGGCTTATACAAATGCTTCTAAACCAAAGCTTGTAGATTGCTACTATATAAAAATACTAAGCTAAGGAGAAGAAAAAGACTGGTAGAGACTAGCAAGATATAAAGAGGTTATTAAGGCGCAAGTAGTAAGCGAGCCAATAGCGACTTGGCAGAATTTGGCAGAATTTAGCAGATTGCCTAGGAAACGGCAAGTTGCGGCAAATTGCCTAGGAAATGGCAATATAGCAAGTAATAAGCTCTAGTACCATCACAAGTAATATATATCGCTAGGAGCTTTCCATTCTTTATTATTCCTCCTAGAACTCTATTATCTCCTAGCTCTCTACCCCGCCTTTTAAAAAGGCTTGCCCCTAAGCCGCTTAGTTAAATCTCTCCTATAGAGGGCCCTAGGGTTAGTAGGGTTATACAAATAAAGGTTAGGATTTTTTTTAGGGTAGGCATTATCTTATTAGATAGTCCGTAGGCCTTATAACCGCAAATATATTGGCACGGTTATCTGGTTATAATAGTAGGTTAAATATAGGTCTTAGTTTATTAGCTAGTTAGTAGATTATAGGCATATTGGCATAGTTATCTAGTCGTAATAGCAGGTTAAATATAGGTCTTAGTCTATTAGCTAGTAGTAAATTATAGGCATATTAGCACGATTATTTAGTTGGGTTTAGTTTGGTTAGTAGTAATACAGTACCAGCATCTTGTTCTTCCGTAGGCGTATTAGTACAGGTTCTTATTAGGTTAGTCCTTCCATAGGCGCATTAGCAGGTTAGGTAGTACGTAGATAATTAAGCAAGATGAAACATAATATACTGCACTACTCACTTTATAGTAAGGGATAGGTCTAGGTCTAGTTCTTACACTCCTCTAAGTGGCCGGCTAACTCCAGTTCTAGGCTCTTACTAGGCGCTATATACTAATCCGCAGCGTGCTTTCTCCCTTACTATCTTAAGCTATAGACGTATCTTTCTATATCTTTATTTTAATTGTCTAGAAATAGCTCCAGTCGGTTAGTTAGTCTATTAGTTAGGTTAGGTTAGTAGATTATAATAGTAGGCGCATTATACTATTATTGTCTGGTCCTTGGCAGTATAGTACTAGTGTTAGGGTTAGTTAGTTAGGGTTAGTTAGTTAGGGTTAGTTAGTTAGGGTTAGTTAGTTAGGGTTAGTTAGCTAGGTCAGTTCTTCTAGGCTACAATAAATATATTACTAATTAACTTGCCCCAGCAAGCCTCGGCGCGCTTATTATAAGGTAGAATAGTTAAAGGTCTTAGAATAATATAAAGGGCTTAGTTAAAAGAACAGAATCTATTAATAGGTAGTAATAAGAATTCTAAAATAATATAAGGGGATATTATTGCGGACACCTTAGGTTACCCCTAAGACAACCTCTGGACGCCCCTTAGATAGTCGCCGGTTATATACTAGAGGCATATACCCGTAGTATATAGTCTCTATAATCCCTAAGGCCTCACCTCCTTAAGGATTTGTCTCTCTTACCAATCTATCCTATTCTATAATTATGTCCTTATAGCTCCCTGTCTATAAAGTCCCCTTATATTTAAATCCTTCCTACTCTATTTAGAAGGGTAGCTAGCTTTAAGGACCAGATTATTTATTTACATTTTTTATTTATATCCACTATCCTCCCTTAAAATCTTGCAATAACTTAAATGGAAACTCCACAAATGCCTTATAGAAAGCCGTCGCATTAAGGTAGAAAGGTCCCTCTAATAGCGAGAGATTATAATAATATAAACCTTTAGGCAAGACGGCTGAACAAGTCCGAATACCTAGATGTACTAAGAGCTCGAAGACTCTTGCACACCTACAGTTACCGGCAACGCTAAGGAAAATATAAATACCCTCTATAATAGTTATAATACTACTAGAAAGTAGCCGGAATCCCTTTAGCCCTACTTAGGCTAATTAAAAGATTAAGCGCTAGAGGTAACCCTAAGATCTTCCCCTAAATTAGAAATGCTAGAGAAATATACTAACGCGCCTAATTAGGGACCTAACCGGAACCCTACTGGAAGACCACCGGCCTATAATTAGTATAGTGGCGGTGTATAGACTGCTTATAAGCTAAGCGGGTCTACCCCTTTAGGCAATCTAACCTAACTATTAACTTAAGACTTAAGCCTTATAGGGAAACCCGTATTAGCTACTAGTACTAACACTACCTTGTTATCCAGAGCTTCCCTAGGCCTAAGGTTGGAAAGTTAAAAGCCCTACACCAATTTTCTCTAAGGAGGATATTGGGAAGCTACTATAAGGCTCTTAGAAGCTATGTAGGAAGGAGCCACTAATAAATATATTAAAAACCTGGTCTAGATCTAGTAGAGCTTAATCTAGGCTAAATAAAATCTTTTATAACCTAGCTAAGGCTAAGGGCCTCCTAGGGGCTACCTAGTATCTACCTAAGGAGGTATGGAAGACTTAGAGAGGTATTTACGCAGTAAATAGAAAAAGGATATAGACTAACTAGCCAAGGCCTCCAGTAGTTTAGAACTCCGCTATAAACCTAACGCCTAATAGTTAGATAATTAGGTTCGCGAAGTAGATAACTTCTATAAAATGCTAATAATATAAGATAATACCAAAGAGCGTACTTAATAGATTATTAGCAAAATTAAAGAGAATCCCTAAACTAGATCGCACTTAATTAGCTTAATAAGAAGTAAATTACTATATAGCCGCAGCTGTAAACCTTCCTAAAGAAATGAACTTCAGATCTATATATTATATAATATAATAATGCAGAACTATTCTGGAATGGAATATAGCTTAACCGCTATAATTTCCGCCAGTTTATAAACTTTGTAGAAACTTATACGCAATTAATAGATCTAGAGCCTTTTAAAAATAAGGACGGTAGCATCTATAAAAAGGAGAAGATTGGATTTATCTAGACTAGAATTAAGCTAGCAATTTATAATAAAATAAAACGCGTAGGAGCCCTATTGCGGATTACTATATATGCGGATTTTAAACAAGCAATTTTAAACACTAAGGATATAGTAAGAAACTAGACCTCTTCTGGCAAGAAGCTAGGGGTAACTAGAAGTGCAGGCACTTTAGTAATAACGTAGGGCAGACCCAAGCTCTAAAGAAGCCGTTTTTAAAGAGAAATCTAGAATAGTTAAAGTTAGGGACCTTAAGTAATAGGAAAGACTTCTAGGGCTAACCCAATACCTATCTAGCACCCTTATAAAAATACTCTAAAAAGTTAAGAGAAAACTTCTCTAGAGGTAAACCTAATTAGAAAAACAAGCAGGGTGATAACTATACTAATAATCTAAAAAAAGAAAAGCCCGAGTCGCAGACCTTTCCTAGCTATAACTAGGGCAAAATATAGAAGAAGAGACTCTCTATATTACTATTAAGCTAGAAATAGTACTCCCTATGGGCGAAGTATATTAGTTCTAAGTACTATATAACAGCTGCACCAAAATCAATCTTATACAATATAATTTGGTAAAAGAGTATAAGCTTATCCTATTACTAAGGTGGCGGAAACCTACTATAGGGTTCCTAAATAAGCATTAGATTAAACTATATAGTGCCTATAAGCTTATAGTGTTAGTAGCTGATATATATAACCGCACTAAGGTGGTTGGCCTATAACTCTATTCTTAGATACCCTTAGCTTGCAGAAGCAGATCTTAAGATACGCTTTAAGATAGGAGCCTTTAAATAGTGGAACGATAAAGAATTAGAAGGGCGTATTTTACTAATAAGCTTAAAAGACATCCTAGAGGATATAGCTCTAGAAGAAATAGTATACACTCTATACCTAAAGGAGTATTAGATCTAACCCCTATTCTATAGCAAAATAGGTATAGAGCCTAGTATAGATAATAACCCTTCTATAATAGATACTCTATAGGGAACTGCTAAATAGGTTATAGAGATATTGCAGAGAGGTGGCGATCTTAAAGATCTTATAAGATACTTTTACTGCTATAGACTACTCTAGCTAAAACAATACATAGAAAGTATGCTATAATACCTTAAACAATATATTAAAGAGTTCCTTACCCTCCACTAGCTACTATATAAAACTATTTAATGTATAGTGACAACTACATATAAATAGCCACTATAGCGTATAACGCTGCCTATAAGCGCCCTAAGGGACCTCTAGGATCTACCTAACAATAACGCAGAGGATAAACGTAACCCTAATTTATTAAATATCCTAGTAAGCCTAAGGGACCTACTAAAGGTATTTTTAGGTAGGCGAGCAAAAGTTATTTAGCAGAACTTGGAATATAATTATATAATTAATCTAGAAGAAGGCAAGCAACCACTAAACCTTCCTATTTATAACCTCTCTTATAAAGAGCTTAAGATCCTATAGGAGTACCTTAACGGCTTATTAGAAAAGGGATAGATCTAGCCTAGTAAGTTGCCAGTAGGCATACTAATTCTCTTTATCCCAAAACCAGATAGAACTATAAGGCTGTATATAGACTATCGCGGTCTTAGTAAGATTATAATTAAGAACCGCTACCTACTACTACTAGTTAGTAAAATGCTAAATTAACTATCTAGGGTAAAGATCTTTATAAAGTTAGATTTATAAGACGCCTATTATAGGCTCTATATTAAAAAAGGGGATAAGTAGAAGACTGCTTTTAAAATCTAATACGGCCACTTTAAGTATTTAGTAATGCCTTTTAGGCTAGCTAATACGCCTATAATATTCTAATTATATATTTATAGAGCCTTAGAGGGACTAGTTAACCGTATATATATTATCTATTTAGATAATATTCTAATCTACTTAGAGGATAAGGATTAGCATAAGCAACACATCCATAAAGTACTAGAATATTTAGATAATTAGGGCCTCTACGCTAAGGCGTTAAAATATATCTTTAATACTAAGTAGGTTAAGTTTCTAGGCTATATTATAACGCCTATAGGCGTAGTTATGGACCTAGTACAGGTATAGACAATCCAAGAGTGGCCAGAGCCAGAGAGCTACTAAGATATTTAAGTATTCTTAGGCTTTGCTAATTTCTATAGGCGCTTTATCTATAACTACTTAGATATTACCCAACACCTATCTAACTATATTACTAAAGCTTTCTAAAACCCGGCCTAGAAAGCAAAAAGCTTAAAGGTAGAAAAAAAGAAAACTAAAAAGGGACTAACCAAATAGTATATACTATAGATATGGCCTGGAAAGGTATAGAAAGCCTTTTAGGAACTACGCATAAAGTTTATAAAAGCTCTACTACTACGGCACTTTAACCCAGATTAGCCACTAATAATAGTTACTAATGTATTAAATTTTGCCCTTACTAGTATCCTACTGTAACCTAATAGGCATCTAGACTCTACCCAGCTCCACTAGAGACTAGTAGTATTCTATAGAAAATTCTAGGGACCTAAAGTTAGGTATTATACCCACAATAAGGAGCTACTGGCCATAGTTAACTGCTTTAAATAGTGGCGATACTACCTTAAGCATACAAGCTATACCACTTATATACTCTTAGATTATTATAATTTACGCTACTTTATAACTATAAAGGAGCTTATACCTTAATAAGCCAGATAGGTAGAGGAGCTTACGTAATTTAGCTTTAAAATTAAATATAAGCTAGGGGAAAATAACCCTACTAATAGACCTTTATAACAGCCAGACTATACTAAAGGCTTTAAAATGGGAGAAGGAAAACAGATAATAGATATCTTACTCCCTATATTATAAAATAAGCTCTAGGTATAGGATACTTAAGTACCTATAGCTCTACGCACTAAGTTTTAAGTAGTATAAACCCTATTGGCTTCCACTAATGTTCTGGCTAGTACCTGGTCTATAGCCAATAAGGGTCCAAAGATACCTAAACAGGATATCCCTAACATAAATTTAGAACCTAGTAATATACTACCCTTAATTACTAAGCTATCCCCTTAGACCAAAAGCGAAGCTATAAAGTAATTAGAACCTAGAGCCTTATAATAACTAAGGGACTTTAACCTTATAGCGGCCTTCCTAATATATACGTACTGAAGAGTTATAAGATCTATAGTACCATCTAGTTATATACTTAGAGCGGTATAAGATAAAACAGCTTTTACCCAGGAACTATCTAAAAGGTTAATAGATCTTATCTATAAGGTACAACAGAGGGACGCCTCCTATGCCATCTTTAATATAGAAGTAGACTGGAAACGTAATGGAAAGGAAGCTAAAAGGCGCTAAAATTAGGAACTGGGCCTAATAGGCCTACTATATAGAAATAGCAAGGTTTAGGTGCTATAAGAAGCAAATCTATAACAGAAGGTTCTTATAAAGAATTACAATAATCCTCTAGGTGGCCATTATAGTCAAGCTAAGACAGTAGAATTACTTTAACGCAAATACTATTAACTAAAGCTTAAGCAGGAAACAAAGGAGTATATTAGTTATTATAAGAAGTGTTAAGTATACAAAATCCAAAGGTATAAGCTATGGGGTTTACTTAAATCTATTCTCCCTACTAGTAAGCCACAGTAATATTACGCTATAGATTTTATTACGGATCTTTTACTATCTAAGGATAAGCAAGAATAAATATACAATTTAGTCCTAGTACTTATTAATAGGGTTTTAAAGTACGTCTAATACCTTCCTATTAATAAGACAATTAATATATAAGCGTTTATAAACCTAATTAAGGAGAAGTGCTTCCTTAAAGTAGACTAGCTATACTCTATTATTACTAATAGGGGCAGCGTCTTTATAAGCTAGTACTAGTTAGATCTATACTTTTATTTAAAAATAGACCACTATTATAGTATAGCTTTCTATCTATAAATAGACAAGTAAATGGAACACCAGAACTAGGAACTAGAGTTATACTTATAAATATATTTAAACTACCAGCAAGATAATTAGTATAAGCTACTTCTATATATAGAGTACGCTTATAATTCAAAGTAATACGCATTATATAAGTATACACTAATCTAGATTGCCTATGGCGTCTAACTATTTAGGTTTAATAATATACCCAGCAATTACTAGCTAAGGCCATATAATTAATTATAGGATCCTACTGGGAAGTCTAAGAATATCTACTAAAGAATATAAGGGTACCTCTAGAAATAGGAGGAGTAATAGAAGTATATAAAGTAGAGCCTATAAGATGCCCAAGAGTAGTAGAGACCTTAGTATAACCGCAAGTACTAGGACAAGTATTTTGGAGTAGGCAATAAGGTTTTATTATGCTTAACGAATATTAAGACCTGTTAACTATTAAAGAAGCTTAATATAAAATACCTAGGTCCCTTCTAAGTTAAGGAACAAATTAATAAGTTAGCCTACTATCTCTAGCTACCCCCATCTATAGCCTATATATATTTAGTGTTTTATATAAACCTACTAGAGCCATGGTATAGACCACTACTAAAAAAGAACTTCCGTCTAGGCCCAATTAAATACCCTAAGGCAGTGGGCAAGCGGTATAAGGTTAAAGCTATACTATGCTATAAGTCTATTAAGAATAAGCTTTAATACAAAGTTAAATAGCTAGGCTGGCCCGTTAAGGACTCTATATGGGAACTAGAGGATTACCTTAATTATTGCAAAGATATTCTAAAAGAATATTAGGACCAAGATCCGTAATCTATAAATCGCAGAAAGCGCTCTAATACTATAGTGTTATCGCAGCCTATAAAGAAGACTCGCGCAAAGAGCAAGAAATAGGTTAAATTAGATATAGAACGGACAGGCTCCAAAAACTATAAGGATTAATTAGGGCTACGGCCTAAGGCAGGATAGGTCCTTAGCTTTTTTACGTATATAGCATAGAATTAATAGGGTATTTTGCTAGAAGTGTATTCCTATTTATTAGTCTATATTAGAAATAGTGTTCCTATACCTTCCCAAATACCTTATAAGGCCTTCCCGGTTACTACTATATATAAGAATTAATCCTAAATGCCTAAATTAAAAGCTACTATACCTTATCCCTAGGTGTAGGATTAGTATCTATTAGCCCACTAAGTAATGGCTAATGGGAATAAGATCTAGACCTAGATCCATTAGTAGGAGTATAGGTAGGCATAAAAACAGGGGTAGGCCGATAAGGTATAAATAGAGCAGAGATCCTTAAACGCTTAATACTAATATTAGGCCCAAACCAGTACCAATAAAGTTCTTAAGGCGTAAGCTTATAGTTAATAAAGACACGCTTAAGCCTAGAATAAATAGAGATATTGGCTAGCTAGCACAGATTAGAACCACCAAGACCTTACTATAGCAATTATTAGTTACCTATCCGTTAGGTACCCAAAGGGTAACCTACTTAATACTATATTATATTATGCTCTTTTAAAACTTAACGCGTATGCGCGAACTCCTTATAGTAGACAATAACCTTCTTCTTATTACCCCCATCCTTTACCCTATCCTTAGTATACTAACCTTGCTCCCTTATTAGGCATTACTAGCTAGCTTGCTGGGAATTATAGGCGGTGTAGATAGCTATGGCATAGTCTTAAATTCAACCTAGATATTTAGCATTAGCGCTAAAATAAAAGAGAGCTTAGGCGATATAGTAGTTAAGGACATTAATAGATTGTCGCCACTTAGGCCTAGGCTATTAAAGCTTAAAGTTAGCAATAAAAACCTATTAAGGATAGGAAAGCTTACCTTAACATAACTGCCGCTCTTAGTACGCACACATTAATTATAAGGACTAAAGGTATTGGACCTTATATAATAGGTCTTATTACAAGTATCTAGAATCTTCTTATTAGACTTCTGGTCTTTTAAGGATATATATACAAAGTTATTTAGGCAGGACTAGTACCAGTTGCAGGTTAGCGGAGGTTAGGGTTCTATATATAGTGGCAGGGCTAGAATACACTGTAGAATTGGCTTAGAAGAGCAGTCAGTAGGAGAACAAAGAGGCATATTAAATTAATAATGGAAAAAAAGAAAATCTTAATAATATATTAAAGATACATCCAAATTTAGACAAAGGTTAATAATAGAAAGTGAGGTGTTAAGGAAAAGGAGCAGCTTAATAAGTAAGGTGTTTCTATACTTTACTTTCTAATACCCTTTTAGTAAATAGCCGCAACCTTACTAATATAACTCTGCTACAATAGCGCAATTCAGAAGAAAGGAAACACGCGTATATACCATTTAGCCATTACTTCCTTATAAGAAAAACTAATTACGCAGCCAGGAAAGGCAATTAAGACATTAATTACAGATGTATATAGGTTAAATTACACCTAAACAATACTATGGTATTAAAGAACAACGTTATAGACGTTCTTAATAATCGCATAATAGCTAGAGGCGCTATTATAAAATGTCCCTCCTATTTACAAGGCAGTAAAGCTACGCCAAATATATAGCATAGGACTAATAAGAAAGGATTATAGATTAATATCTTAAAAGTCAAAGACAATGGCAAGCCAAGGCTCTATATATTAAATCCTATATTAAATGGTTCTATAGAACTATATTAGAAACACCAAATTACCTATAATACTTGCGATTAATTGCAGACTAGTATAAAGGCTTAGAAGTAGAGTTATATAAAAATCCTTAGGTCAGCCCAGGTAGTCACTAGTATATTTCTAGTAGGCTTCTAATAGGTCTCCTAGTAATCCTTATATCTTTTCTCTAGTTATATTCTTTCCTTATTAAGGTTTTTAGGAGTTTAAAGTAGGGGTTAGATAGATAGATAATATATAGCGGTATATTAATATCTCTCCAAACCCCTTCTGGGACGAGCCCTTATAATCTCCTTACCGCAAGGTAATAGCAATTAGGGGCTAACCGCAAGAAGGGAGGGGGGGGGGCAATATAAGGGATATTATTGCGGACACCTTAGGTTGCCCTTAGGACAACCTTTAGACGCCCCTTAGATAGTATATCGGGCTCGTACAAATACTTCTAAACCAAAGCTTATAGATTACTACTATACAAGAATACTAAGCTAAGGAGAAGAAGAAGACTAGTAGAGACTAGCAAGATACAAAGGGGTCGTCAAGGCGCTAGTAGTAAGCAAGCCAATAGCGACTTGGCAGAATTTGGTAGAATTTAGCAAATTGCCCAGGAATAGCAAGTTGCGGTAAATTGCCTAGGAAACGGCAATATAGCAGGTAACGCGCTCTAGTACCGTCATATCACCCCCCCCTCCTAAAAAAGCCTGCCCTTAGGCTTTGTCCAAGTTCTTTATTATTATTTAGATTATTATAGTTGTCTAACCCCTCTTCCCAGCATTTAATCCAGCTGTTTAATTTGCGTAGTAGTCTAGGGAGGTCTAGGTAGGCTAGGTGGAAATCTCGTAGCTTATAGGGAGAGTACTTAAAATTAGATACGGGGTACTATTCTAGATCTTCGTTATAACCTACCCAGCTTATATAGTATTTTAAGGTATTATAGTCCTTCTTAACTGCTAAGATCTCTTTAACTTCCTATTTTTTGTCCTCTGCAATCTAAATTAGCGGTAGGGGGTCGTTATACTATCTAGGCAATAGGTTGTCTATAGCCTTCTATAGTTGGTCTAAAGAAAAGATAGGGTGGATCTTTATTAACTCTAGTAGCTTAACCTTAAAAGAGTGCCCTACCTTCTTAGGGATCTTATAGGGGCTAGCTATTTAGTGGTCTAGCTTATAGCTTAGCCTCTAGGTCTTCCAGTTCTTTATTAACACCTATACCTTATCTCCTATATAGAAGTCTACCTTATAACAATATTGGTTCACGTTAGCCTCTTTTTTTTCTTATACTTTTTTTATAATTGCTTGGGCAGTCTCCTAGGCTCTATATATTCTCTTAGCGAATATCTAGGCCTCTTTATAGCTAAGGCGTTTGCGGGCCGTTATAGGTCCTATAGGTCTATTTTAATTAAAGGATGTTTATGGCTTATATCCATAAAGTAGCTTAAATAGCGACTATAACGGGACTAGCCCAGTTACAGTAGGAATGTCTCGGTAAAACACTCGACAGATAAATTCCGACGCTTTGATTAAATTCTACCAAATTCTACCAAGTCGATCAAATTCTGCCAAATTCCGCCAACTTGATCGAATTCCACTAAATTCTACTGACGTGATGGAATTTGGTTAAAACCTGTTGAAACCTGCGTGCGTATGTACCCACGCGTCTGCTGCCAAGACTCCTAAATATTTAGTTACAAGCTTCCTATATTCCTTTCTCTTCTTTATATAATATCTTATACTCTGCAAGAGCTATATACCCTTAGATTTAAATAGAATTTATATTATTCCTTTAAATCTTCCCCAAAGCCTCTTTGCGCCCTTATATTACGTTACATTAAAATAACTACTATTAAAACGGTAAATAAACCCAAATCCGCTTTAATAACTATAAGTATTATGTCCCTAGTTAGGGAACAGTTAACTATAATGCAACAATCCTTTACGGATGCCCTAGCTTAGCAGCGGGCTGCACTAGAAGCCCAATATTAGTAATTAATAGAAGCACTCTACAAAGAACTTTGTAATGTTAAGGCACTTACGTTAGAGACCCCAATAACAACGCCTGTAAACGAGATTGAAGTAACCGTATCTAAACCTAGCCCATTAAATGCGAACACTAAGCTAGTAATAGTAGCTTAACCTATATCTGTAATAAATTTAATACCTACTATAAAATCTAAAAAGCTCCCTAATTCTCTAATGTTTAATGGAAATTAAAACAACCTATATCCCTTTATAACCAAGCTCCGTCTTAAACTTTTAATAAACTATAACTAATACCTTACTAAAGCTAGTAAGGTTAGCTATAGAATGTCTTGTTTAAGTAAAGACGCTGTATATACTATGGATCCATTCTTCCATAATAGCACCTTTGTTAATTTTAAAATCTTTATCTCTCTGCTAGAATAAATATATAATAACGCCAGCCACGAATACACAGCTATTACTAAACTTAAAAACCTATAATAACGAATCTGAGACTTCACCAGCTTCTTTTTGGAATTTTTAGGCCTTATTGGCGAACTGGATTGGAATGAAGCCGCTAAAGTCACTACCCTTTAATAAGCTATCTCAGATAAAATTAGAGCCCAGTTAATAGGTAGGGAATTGCTAAAAAACCTATCCAAATTTGTTATAATATGTTAACGAATTGACGAGGACCTTTAATATAATAAGTAGACTTATTCTCTAAAGTTAACCACATGTCACGGCACTAACCTGACACGTTGTTATGATTCAGTGTTGTCATGACACAAGCACGGACCTGACCCCTGAGCGACGTGTATATATACCACCTCACCTCCTACATAGATCCTCACACGACATCGTTTGTCAATCATACACAGTCACCTCGTACATCGTACCTTGACAGTCCGCACGTACTGTGACAGTATGTCGTGTCATCTTATACGCCCCTAGTAGGGCTTTGTTTCCACCGTTCCAAAGCCAAAGCTACGACCCTACCCCGGGCGGGATTCTTACCCCCGTTCCATGTTAATGCGACCTAGTAAAATCTCTGTCAAATCTATTCAAGTACCCGAGCCAATCTCCTCTCCGTCTACCCGAGTTTCTAAGCTGGCAGCAGGGAGACACCCTGCGGGCTATAGTTTCTCTTCTCAGTCTCTAAGTTTCCTAGGCCGGCAGCAGGGAGACACCCTGCGGGCTATAGTTCCTCTTCTCAGTCTCCGAGTCTCCGTATCTAGCTATGCTTCTGCTTCACGTCCCAAGTTTCTAAAGCCGGCTGCAGGGAGATACCCTGCGGGCTATGTCCTCGTGTCTTAATTACAGTGTAAGACTATAGGTTACAATCTCGTCTCCGTCTCCGTCTTCGTCTTCGACAACGATATACTTTAAGTTTACCGCGACAAGAATCTACGTCTTAACCTCAATCTCCGTACTCCGAGCCTGTCGAATCTATACCTCGATCTCCGCACTCCGAGCCTTTCGAGTCTACGCAATAACCTCGATCTCTGTAACCCCCAAGCCTTTTAAGTTTACGCCTTAATCTCAATCTCCGCAACTTTGAGCCTTTCAAGTGTCAATATCCGCCATACACCCTGTGGATAAATTTTTTCTCGTCTTATTCGTTTTACCCCTTTGCCTTCGGCTTTATATAGTGCTCAAGACGAGCACTAGCGGAGAGCGATATAGTAGGGATATAGGTAGGAGGGTCTGAGGACTGTAAGGACGAGGACCTTTAAGGACTGGAAGGACGAGAACCTTGGAGGACTGGAAGGATGAGGATATATAGTCTATTTTTTTACTTCCATGTTTTTACTGCCGTTACTTAGCTTACAGGAGCTCGCCTTATTAGGAGGGATGTACTATCACGGCACTAACCTAACACGTTGTTATGATTCAGTATTGTTATAACACGAGCACGGACCTGACCCCTGAGTGACGTGTATATATACCACCTCACCTCCTACATAGATCCTCACACGACATCGTTTGTCAATCATACACAGTCACCTCGTACATCGTACCTTGACAGTCCGCACGTACTGTGACACCACACCTTATATTTAAAATACCACGAACCTGATATACACCCTAAAGCATAATCCGTCTCTAAAACCCAAAAGCCCCACGTATAACCCTATGGACCTTAATACTACCCAATCCTATACACTCTTAGGAACCAATAAACAAAGAACTTAAGCCATAAATAGAGAATATTTTAGATATGGTAAAAAAGAATATATTCAAAAGCATTGCCGAACTCACCCCTTTAAAAAGGTCCGCCGTAGTTCCTCCCGTTCCTTAAATCATACCCATTCTATAAATTATACTTGAATGCCACAAAGCATCTTACCCTTAGTTAACTTGGAAAACAAATCATCCTAAGGCCAATTCGCGCCTTAGGATAAAAAGTGGAAGAGTATAAGTATCTAGGCTCTTCTAGCGCTAATACATAGCATAACTCCCTTAATGTACTTAGCGAAATTTAAACACTTAAAAAATGGAAAAAGGTATAAATCCTAATAGATAGCGGAGCTACTAGTATAGGCTTTATTAATATAAACTATGCAAAAACTTAACGCCTAAATTTAAAGAAACTTGATAAGCCCTAAGGCCTATAAGGCTTTAACAGTAAACCCTTAATATATGGCGAAATAACGCACTACGCTTTAGTAAAAATGTGGATAGGCAAACACCTTAAATATATTCCCCTATTTATTACACCATTAAAACAATACAAAGTTATACTTAGACATAGATAGCTAAAACAATATAACCCTTTAATTAGCTAGGTTAAAGAAATACTAAAGTTCCGTATAACCTACTACTATAGTTATTGCTTAAAAAACCATTTGCCCTATAAACACGCACATGACTATTTAAATTCAATATAATACGAATTGCCCTTGCTACGAGCCTTAAACTAAAACAATAAAGCCATGACTACTAATTACAGTAAAGACTACAAAGATCTTACGTCGAAACCTCTTGAAATTCATATAATACAGGCCGCGCCCTTTATCTTATTAGCAAAAAAACGAGATTATAAAATCTTTACTATAACCATAGAAGACATTAAAAAGGCACTAGAACTGAAACAGTACATTAATCCTTAACCTCTTGTACCTAAAGAGTACCATAATTTAATTAATAAGTTTAAAAAACAATTTGCAGACCAACTAGCCCCGCACTAAGATAAGCACAATTTTAAAATAGAACTTAAGCCCAGCATAACACTAAAGTTCAGTCCGCTATACGGTATATTATAAGAAGAACTACTTATAATATAATAATACCTTAATAAGCATCTAGAAAAAGGATTTATTCGCCCTAGTTAATCTCCATTTACCTTACCTATACTATTTATTAAAAAGCTAGGAGGAGGCTTAAGATTCTATATTAACTATTAAGCTCTAAACGTAATTATAATTTAAAACTAATATCTAATTCCCCTAATTTAAGAGACGCTTAACTATTTAGTAAAAGTATAGTACTTTACAAAGCTTAATATAGTTACTGCCTTTAATAAAATCCGTATACAAGGAGATAAGAAGTATACAGCTTTTTGTATATAATGGGGACTCTTTAAATACCTAGTAATGCCATTTAGCGTAAAGAATGGTCCCAGTATATTTCAGCAATATGTTAATAATACACTCCGTAAATTCCTTAATATATTTATTACTGTGTATATTAATAATATCTTAATCTACTTGTCCTTGCTTTCTAAATATTAGAAACACATTAGAATGGTCCTTAAACATTTATAAGATGCGGGTTTATAATACAATATTAAAAAATATAAGTTCCATACATCTAAAGTTATATACTTAGGTTTAATTATATCCTATAATAGAATTAAAATGGACCCTAAGAAAGTTGCTACAATTATAAACTAGGAAAGCCCTAGCAATATATAAAACATTTAAGGGTTTCTAGGATTTGCAAATTTCTATTAACGATTTATTAACCACTTTTTAGAAACTGCTTAGCCGTTAGTAAACCTAACAAGAAAAAACGTAAAAATTAAATAGACCGCTAAATATAAATAAGTCTTTAATGACTTAAAACGTCACTTCACAACTACTCTAATTCTCGCCCACTTTAACCCTAACCTTAAATATATTATTAAAATAGACTTGTCCAATTATGCGCTAGGAGGAGTGTTATTACAATATAATAAGAATGCGAGCTACGTCCAATAGCCTTTCTCTTCTAGAAACTTGCCCCTACTAAATTAAACTATAAGATATATAATAAGGAACTGCTTATAATTGTTAGATGCTTTAAATAATAGCATCCCAAGCTTAAAGGATTATTGTTCCTAATATACGTATTAATAGACCACAAGAACCTGCAGTACTTTATAACTATAAAACAGTTAATATAGCGCCAAATTTATTAGGCCGAATACCTCTTATAATTTAACTTTAAGATTATATACTAATTAGGTAAACTTAATTAGAAGCCTAACGCATTAATATAATAATTACAAGACCTACCTATAGACGCTTTAGACAAACTAATTACAAATTATTTATAAATCTTATTACCCCCTAAATGTTTTAAAAAACTATATCCTATATTTCTAGATATGGAACTTAATAGAAACAAATTAGAAGTCAATAAATAGGAAATAGAAATTAATAAGCTAATGGAATATAAATATAAGAACAACGCATGGATAATTAATATAATAAAAGTAATTTAAACAGGAAAATGACAGTATAAGAATATCACACTTGCTGAATACAAAATTTAAAATAATTAATTGTACTATTAATAGAAGATAGTAGTTCCAAATTCCAAACCTTTATAATTTAAGATACTTAAATTTATATACAACTCCCCTATAGCAGGACATCCTGGCTGTGCAAAGACTTATAAGATTATTTAATGAGCATACTACTAGCCTATAATGCACAACTACGTACAAAAATACGTTTAAGTATACAGGATGTATATGCATGGAAAGACCTCCTATATAAAGAAGTAAGGAGTACTTTAACCGCTACCAATTCTAATATAAAGATAGCGCGACATCTTAATTAACTTTATAGTTAACTTGCCTAATAGTAATAGGTTTATAAATGTTATAGTAGTCGTTAACCGCCTTATAAAAATGCAACATATGATTCCTATGGACTTAATTAATGCGATATTAGTAGCCAAATGTTTTGTTAAGCACATCTTTAAGCTACACAGACTTCCTAATACGATAATATCTAACCACAGAAGCCAGTTTATTTTAGACTTCTGGCAAGCTCTATATAAATAATTAAGTATTTAAATATAACTCTTAACTACATTTTATCTAGAGACAGATAGTTAAACTAAAATTGCGAACACGATTATAGAATAATACTTATAAATATACTGCTCCTACCTATAAGACAACTAGGAAAAATAGCTACCTTTAGCTAAGTTTACTGCAAATAACACAATAAATATATTAATAGGCGTGACGCCATTCTACGCAACTTATAGATAAGACCCTTAACTTAGATTTAAACCATAACCTAAAATTAACATAATAGGACCCACGATTAAACAGATCTAGTTAATTAATATATATAACTTTACTAATTAAATAAAGCAGTTAATGGAACTATTATAAAGTGAATTAACGTATACTTAAATATTATAGAAATGGCATACAAACAAAGGACAAGCTCCTGCATGGGACTTTAAGAAAGGTAATATGGTCTACCTAAATATATAAAACCTAAAAACTTAACGGCCCTTAAAAAAACTCAATTAGAAGTTTATAGGCCCGTACTAAATTAAGAAGAAACTGAGCCTATACGCCTATAAGCTTAAACTGCCAACTAAGATGAAAATACACCTAATATTTTATATAAGCTTATTGCAACTTTTAAAAGATAATCCTATAACTCACAAAGTGCCGCCGCCACCTTCTATAATTGTTAATAACGGTAACAGTTCTTACTTTATTAACTTAATTAATAATATACAATAGAAAACATAATTTAAACGATTTAAACTTCTTATTAAGTGGGAAGGATATAAAATATAAACCTGGAAAACCTATAACCAGATTAAAGCCAACGCGCCTACCTTGGTAAAAGAATTCCATAAAGACCATCCTTCGCGGCCTGCTCTAGCTAGATAAATACAATATAAAAATAAACAATTGCCACCTAATATAAATACATAAAACATAATAGCAGGAAACTTAAAATTAAAAAGAACTTAAAATACATCACAACGCTTATAATGCGATAAGTTATAAGTTCTTAACTAAATTAAATTAGTTTAGACCTTCGGCCAAAGGAGGGGGTACTGTAACAGGACTAGCCTAGTTACAGTAGGAATGTCTTAGTAAAACACTTAATAGATAAATTCCGACGCTTTAATAAAATTCTGCCAAATTCCGCCGACTTGATCAAATTCCACCAAATTCCACTGACGTAATAGAATTTGGTCGAAACCTGTTAAAACCCATATGCGTATATGCCCACGCGTCTGCTGCCAAGACTCCCGAATATTTAGTTACAAGCTTCCTATATTCCTTTCTCTTCTTCACGCAACGTCTTGTACTCTGCAAGAGCTATATACCCTTAGATTTAGATAGAATTTATATTGTTCCTTCGAATCTTCCCCGAAGCCTCTTCGCGCCCTCACAGCGACATTCCTATACTATTATAAGGGAGCGTAAGCTGTGCGTAGTTTATTATAGGCAGTAGTTCCAACTAGTTGTCCTAGTAGTAATTAACAAAGAGGCAAAGTTGCTAGTTAAGGTATTGGTTTATAATCTTGATTTAGCCGTTAGTCTAAGGGTAGAATATAGTAGAGAGCTTAATCCTAATCCTAAAAATGCGGTAGAATTTATCCTAGAAGTCCAATATAAACTAGGGTCTATAATTAGAGATAATTAACTTAAGAGCGCCATAGATCTAGTAAATGTTGTTAATATATATATAGGCTATATCTTTTGCAGTTATAGTCTTAAAGCAGGGAAGGGAAATGGCTTACTTACTTAGTTGGTTAACTACTATAAAGGCTATATTATAGCCATGTTTGTCCTTTAGAAATGATTTAAAGTCTATTATAATATGCTGCTAAGGGCGTTTAGAAACTGGCAGTGGTTATAACTAACTAGGGGTTTAATCTCTAGGGGTATCTACCTGTTTATAAGCATAATAATTTCTAATAAATTATTCTATGTTGGATAGGAGTCCTTACCAGTAGTAGTAAGGCGCTAGTAGTTAGTGGGTCTTGTCTTAACCAGGGTGCGCTATAAATACTTAATAGTAGGCTTTACGGATTAGTTCTATTTATAGGTTATTAACGTCTGGAACTATAGGCTGTTTTTAGTATAAGAGTAGTCCATCTTCTATTTTTAAATTAGGGTTGCCTTCCATAGCTTAGTCGCGGAGGGCTTTTAGGGATTTAGCTATGCGGTTTATAATTAGGATATAGTTAATTAGTCCCATTAGTTTATCTAGAATTTCTCCTTTTATAGGTGCTAGCTTATTACGTTTAGAGCTTAGTTTCTTAAGGATATATAGGTTAAGCTGTTTAGGACAGAGGAGGGCACGTGTCTAGTGCTAAGCCTTTAGCTTATCCTATAGTTCTATATCCTATTCCCTCCAGGTAAGGGTATTAGCTTTAGAATTTTGACTACTAGGGTAGTATATAATTGTAAAGAAGAATTAGGAGAGTATTTTAGCCTACCTAGCCTATTAACTAGTAAGCTGCTTTATTGTTATAAAATACTTAAGGGCTTTATAATTAGTAAAGACTTTAATCTAAGAGTCTATGCTTTTAAGCTCTGCGCGCCACTAGGATAACGATTATATAATAGCTAGTATTTCCTTATTATATACTTTGTAGTTATACTTAGCCGGGGCTATTATCTTTAAGAAAAACGCAATAAGGTACTACTTACTATTTAGGTATAACTATAAGAGAACCCCTACTACTACTCTATTAGAGGTGTCTGTTTTTAATATTAATTTAAGGTCTAGGTTATAATAACAGAGAACTAGGGAGGAGGCAAGTTAGTCCTTTAACTCCTTAAAAGCTTTTATATAATTATTATTAAAAATAAAAGGTGTATTGTTCTTAGTTAGTTATATAAGAGGCTTAGCTATAACCCTATAGTTGCGGATAAACTAATAGTAGAAGTTACAGAAGCTAAGAAAGGACTAGATACCTTTTACTATATAAAGGGGTTTATAATTACGTATTACCTTAACCTTTTTAGGGTTAACTTTAATTCCTTTTATACTAACAATGAACCTAAAGTACTTTATTTATTTTACTCTAAATTTATATTTCTTAATATTAACTTATAGGCCTGCATTCCGCAGCCTCTCTAGGACCTTTTTAATTTAAACTTAGTACTTAAGTTTATTGTCTAAGTATATAAGAATATCGTCTAGGTATACCGTGCAGAATTTATTAAAGTAGTTAAAAAGAATATTATTTATGTACCATTAGTATATAGCTAGCCCATTCGTTAGTCTAAAAGGAAGGACTTTATATTTATAAGAACTGTAGTAGGTGCAGAATATTATTAGATCCTCTAATATAGGGTCCATCCTAATTTGGTAAAAAGCTTAACGGACATTAAGCTTTGTAAAGATTTTAGCTTAGCTTAGGCGTATAAGGGTCTTATTAATTAGGGGAAGAAGGTAATAATCTTTTTAAGTAATAGCGTTTAGTTTTTAATAGTCAATATAGAAGCAGAGGCCTTTATTAGGTTTCTTTATAAATAAAATAGGGGAAGTAAAAGGGGCCTAACTTAGCTTAATAAATCCCTTATAGAGGTTATTAATTAAGTATTACTTAGTTACTTTTAGTTCCTCTATAGTTTACTAGTAAAGGGGGCTATAGCCTAAAGAGTTATTAGCCTCTAGTTAAATCTTATAATTATAGGTTTAGTAGGGGGGCAGTATATCTAAGGCTGCTTTTAAGAACGCGTCTCTATGGTCTAAGAGGTATATAGGGAGGAGGCGCTTAACTAGCTCCTTATTAGTTTCCTCTATTAGCCCTTCTTCCTTCTTATTAATAATCCAGTTAATTTTATATAAGCTAGTTATAAAGACCTCGTTATCCTTCTAATATATATTAAAGTGAAAACCTATAGCGCTAATTGCCACGATGTCTACTATAGGGGGGTTGTATAATAGTAGGAGTATCCATGGCCTTAGGGGCCTTTTATATATTAGCGTTATCTTTACTCCTTTTAGCTCTTATTATATCTTCTAAAGGTTATCCTCTATATCCTATTAGTATGTCCTCTTCCCTATTAGCCAGATCTCCATAATTTGGAAGTTGTCTACATTACTATCTATTCTACTTCTATAAGTAAAGTCCTCCTTAACTGCAGTCCTTTAGGGGAGTATCCTTATTAGTATGGAGTTCTTACCGGCCTTATGGCGGGCATCTTCTTAAGTAAAGGCTAGGTCGCGGTCCCTAATATCCTACTAGTAAATAGGGTCAGCCTTTACAGCTAAGGTCTTGCGGTTAGTATGGATTTCTTTAATAAAGGAGGGTAACTTTAGTCTATTCTCCGGCTAGATAAACTATCTTTATTAAACGTTTAGCTAAATATTAAAGTAGGATATCTATTTTTGGTTAAGGATTATGTTATAGAAACCTAGGTCTAGGATATAGAAGGGGATACCAAACTAGCGTTATCTATTAATAGCGATATATAACTTTAAGACATAGGTAACCGGCTTACCGGCTTAGCTATTATAGCCTTTTATATAAATAGGCTTTTCTAGTTAGGTAGTATTTATATTTAAGAACTTAGCAACGTTATTTATATAAGCAGTATTTATAAAGGCAAAGCTATTTGCTCCAGTATTAATAAGGGCAGTTATATTAACTCTATATCCATTTTAAGATACTATATATAGAACTATAAAGTGTTTTCCACCTATTAGCTAACTTAGATTAATCTCTTTAAGATTAATAGGATACCCTAGGGGGGAGTCTTTCCCTAGGGTTCTTCTTTTCCTAACTTATTAGACGTTTCTTCTTCCTCTATCTCCTTAATATTACCTATATCCTTTAGCTCTAGGTAAGATATAATAAAGTAACTATCCTTTCTATAATTAAAGTACGTAACCATAGCAGGGTTAATTAGGGTATTGTAATAAGCATTGGCTAAAGGTATAGTACATGGCAATTTAAACGAGGCCTATAGGTAGGTAGTTATGACCGCTTTTAGTATAAGGGCGGTTGTAGTTTGTCTTTTAACGCCAGCTCCTATTAGTATAGTAGATAGATTCCAATCGCTATAGGACCGCTTTAGTTAATTAGAACAAGTATTAATTTATTTTAATTCTAAATCTAACAACAAATATTAGGCTATAAGTCTTTGGTAGGTTAGTAGGTTATTTAAAGCTACTACAATTTTCTCTTATAGTTAGACTATTAGCTTATTATATAGGTCCAAACGGTAGTTCTTAGGGGGAACCTGGCCTTTACCTACTAGGTATAAGAATTAGGTCTAAAACTCAGCAAAGAATTAGTTGAATTTTATTATTAGGCGGTTATAGTTATAATAGGCATCCTATACTTTATTTAGGTTAATATAAATAGTAGCTAAATGCTGTATTATCTTATTAATAGATATAAACCAAACAGGCAACTTATCCTTAAACTTTACCTAAAGGTATTACTGGGTATCCCCAATAGTTTAACCAAAGAGGTAGAGCATTTTAGCTTCTTTAGAGGGGAAATAGTTATAGTTAATATAAAGCTTTCCTCGCACCTAGATTCTCCAGTTTTTAAAGGTCAGGTCTATGCCATCTAATAATAGTAGGGGGTTAGGGAGCTTAATAGACTTTAATTACTTTATTATTATGTCTATACTCTCTAGTATATTATATTTAGTTAAGTAAATGGGTTAACTAAGGCTTTATAAAGGGGAGGCTGGGCTATTTTATAAGGTAGCAAGGCTTTCCAGGATCTCCTTTAGAGTCTCTTATATACTTTAGGCTTAAAGACAATTAACCTTTTAATTGGCTGCAAGGGCACGAATCTGCTTATATACACCTATAACGTTATTATTGTCTTTAATTTCTAATCCTGACTAGATCTTATATCCCTCTTAGATAAAGGCAGGTCTTTTAAACAAGCTTACTTTAGGTGCCATTGTTAGCTTCCTAAGGTTTATTAGAATTATATAATTTGGTTTTAATTCCAGGGGTTCTTTTAGGGATATAGGTTAAGTACAGTCTGGCCTATAAAGTGGGATATTATTAGGGCCTTCTTAGGCGTAATAGTGTGAGTTTTTTTTTAATGTCTGAGTATAACGTGTTAACGCGTTGTTGCAGACGAAGATCTTCTTTTAGGGTGGGATATTATTAAGGCCTTCCCAGGCAATATAGGGAGAGCTTCGTATAATATAATAGGCTTATACAAATGCTTCTAAACCAAAGCTTGTAGATTGCTACTATATAAGAATACTAAGCTAAGGAGAAGAAGAAGACTAGTAGAGACTAGCAAGATACAAAGGGGTTGTTAAGGCGCTAGTAGTAAGCGAGCCAATAGCGACTTGGCAGAATTTAGTAGAATTTAGCAGATTGCCTAGGAACGGCAAGTTGCGGTAAATTGCCTAGAAAACGGCAATGTAGCAGGTGACGCGCTTCAGCACCATTATAGATAGTCGCCGGTCACGTGCTAGAGGTACGTGCCTATAGTATATAGTCTCTATAATCCCTAAGGCCTTACCTCCTTAAGGATTTATCTCTCTTACCAATCTATTCTGTTCTATTATCGTGTCCTTATAGCCTCCTATCTATAAAGTCCCCTTATAGACAAGGACTAGAAGAAGGTTAAGGAAAGGATATATCTATATATATGGTGCCAAGGCTTAGCCAAGCCCCTAACTAGGGTCTATAATAGTACTGTAACACCTATAGGCCTTACATTTATATACTATTTGCCTAATCTTTACTATAAGCTTCCTTGCCTCCTTCTATCTATATATCTAGCACCTTAGTAGGGTCTTATAGCCTTACTTCCTTATAAAGCTTTTAATAGAATGGTAAGTTCGCGTCTTATACTATTAAATTATAGGTAGTAGGGTTTTAGCAGTAATATAGGTAGTTTTTTAATTTGTTTTAATATTTTTATAACTAGGCCTAATGCTAGGTTAATATTACCTATATTTTAGTAAGCTTTAATAAAGAAGACGCTTAATATTATGCTTATCTAGGCCTATCTGCTAACTGCCTATAATAATAAGGTTCTATGCTAATTGTATATAAAAATGGTGGTGGGTTTAAAGAAAGGGTTTCTTTAATATTTAGAAGATCTTCTTACTAATAATATAGGCGTTAATTATAGCTGTATTAAGCGCCTAGAAGAATAAGGATAGCTAGGTACGTATAGAAGTGATCTAGGTAGTGTAGTAGCTTTAAAGCTAATTATAAATATTAACGCCGCCTATTTAGTTATTGTAGTTAATGGAAAGCCTAGGAAGTATTAACTTCTTAATTAAATTATTGCCCTAAATATAAACTACCAGCTTTTTAAGGAAGGAATTATATACCTATAGCCGACGCCAATTAACTTCGTTAACGTTCTTATTACTATATAAATAAGCTGTTATTAAAAACCGTACTAAATTCTTATCTTATTATATAATTAAAAGTACTAAATTAACTATACTAACGACCACTCCTATAATAAAATTAAATAGTAGCCTTTCCTTCCCTTTATTAGCCCTTTTATACACCTCTAGATAATTCTTTAGGTTTAATTAAGCCGTACTAGCTATAGCAATTCTAATTTATTAAAGCACCTAGAGTAACGGAACATTTATAAAGTAGTTATCCAAAAATAGACAGAATTGATAAGCTTAAAAAGGGAGCTATTGGGTAAGGTAAAGGACGCACTTAAAGGTCTTTAATAGGATAATATCTTAATAATCTAATTAAGAAGGAAGCCTAAAGAAGCAGCCAGGTAAGGTAAATATAAAGCTATAATTGTACCTATATTGGTAAAGGCTTAATATCTTAAAGCCCTTAGGTACTAGCTTACTAGGCAATTTAATTATAGCTATAGATTGTCTAGTAAACCTTACTATTATCTTATTAAAGCTAACTATAGATCTAGGTATAACATACTTCCTAAATACCTCGCCTAAAGGAGTTGTTAATAGCTTAACCTTCTTAAAAACCTAACATTTAACGCCCTTTAGTGGAGGTAGTAAGGTATAAAAAAAGCGCTTAAGTTATTCCCATCTTTTTTGGCCTATAAATAAGCTAATTAGATATTTAGGATATTTAGAATCTATAGCCTAAAGGTCTTATACCTGGGTAACTTTAAAGACGCCTATATAGATAATAAGTTCTACCTAAATTATTATAGGAACAGCGGCTATAGGCTCCTATAAAGTAGGGACGGTAGGAAGGCCTATTCTTATAACTTCTTTAGCTAATAGCTTTGGTAGTTTAGTCTTATCTATCTTATCTGCCTTATTGACCCGAGGTACGAGTGGTCTATATTTTTAGGTCCTAGAATTTAAACCTTGCCAAGCTAGCTTCTGATTGGTTATAAAAAAAGTACAGGCAGTAAGTTGTGGCAGACTCCATGTGACGAACATCAAAATATTATAAACGTTAAAATATCTTAGTATTGTACCTTCCTTTTTGTTGACACCTTTATTAATGCTGCTATATATATTATAAACATGGCAAATCCTGCTGTTATTAAGTGCAGCAAGTGCTATGTCTATAAGCCCCGCCTTAACTTTATTAAAGACGGCCCTTTAAAGAAGCTTTTAAAGCTCTGCCAATTGTGCAGGTTAAAGGCGCGTTTTCCCTATATATTACTTCTACTTCTGCTTACTTTTATAGGCCTCTAAGCGGAGAGCAGAGTTAGGTTCTACTACTAAGAATTATCCTGTAAGGCGCCAGCAAACTGCTCCACCTAAAAACAATACCAATAACACCTTCCTGCCTCGCGGCCAGAACAGTTAAGATACCCCTAAAATGGCTTAACGGCGAAAGACAATTAGGGCAATATAACGGGGGCACCATATTCTTAATCGGCGGGGTAAAGCTCACTCGCCTACTTCTCCGCTATATACCATAGATAAAGCTCCATGCAGCAGAAGAGGTACCTTAGATGGCCTAAATGCGTCCTTGCTGGAACTAGCTCCTATACCTGCTCCAACTACGGCTATACTACTGCCTGTTTCGGCTGTTGATTGGGAGCGAATTAAGAAGTTCAGGAGTATACTATAGGCCGAATGTATGGAGACGTGCAGTTGTTATAAAGAGCGGTGGTTCCAAATGGGCCTAGCTATGGAGGGTGACAATATAGGTGTATATAAAGCCTGCATTAAGAACGCTGATATCCTTAAGGATCTAACCCTTCCTTCCCTATTTAGTAAAAGCAACGGGCTTAATCTGGGGCCTGTTCCTGGCTTCCTGCCTATACTTACCGCGGTGGAGGAGCTTCTAATTACGCGCGTATATATTTATCTGCAAGTCGTGCGTATACGCGGCTAGTAATATTGCTATACTAGCCACGTCTGCTACTTTAGCCAGAATACACCAAAGATTTAAAGGCAGCTACTACGGCTACCTACTAAACTCGATATACTGGTTATGAGGCCTACGGTGGTAGATGGTGGCGAATACCTAAGTCAATAGTTCACCAAGTGGTATACTGTAAGGCGCTCTACTATATTGCTATAGCTTTACTTTCTAAAGGTTAATTATCCTAATTATTGCGATATTAAAATATATAGCACCCAACTTACCAGCTTACCTGAAAATGGCTCTATATTAGATTAGCTACCTTATATTAATAAGTTAAAGTCTAATTCTAGTGGCCTAATGGCTTACTCTACTGCTCCTGTATAACGTCCTGCTGTTAACCCTTTGTCTGCCGAGCTTAGCAGTAATATACTAGATAGTGAATTTAATGATGACGTACTAGATACTTTAGTTCCTAATCTAGTGCCTAACATTAATAAATTAGAGCTTTTAAGTCGCGAGGTTTAATACCAATAAGGCCTATAAGCGGGCCTAGAGGTTTCTACTGTGCGGCAGACACCTATCTCTAAGCAATTAGCTAGTTTTATTATGCGCGGTGCCTTTCCTACTCTGTTTCCTTATAGTAAAGCCGATTTTAACATGCTATAAAGCCGTATAGTTACCCTGGCTGCGTATGCTAAGTATATGCTTAAGTATTAGGATGGTCGGTTTGGCCGCCACTCCTTATTTTGCTACTATGTGTTTAATCAGATTATAAGAGAGTAAGCCCTTAACACTACCCGCTTCCTTTATAGCCAATTAGATAAGAATGGTCTATCTTTAAATAAGTTTAGTAATCTTATAAATGGTAATAGGGGTAACCAGTTACTAAATAAAATTATATAGCATGTATGGAACCTTAAGGGCACTAGATCTTACTGGAGGTAGAAGAGAAATGAGCTTATAGCTTATGCTAAAAATATTAAAAGCGGGTCTCTATTCTTTATACTTAGCGCTGCTAATCTACATTGGCATAACCTACACTCTTATATGCCTCTATTTAACGAGTATAAGGCTACTAATAAGGCTTAACGCTACCGGATTGCTTTTTAAAATCTTAACAATAATCCACATATTGCTGCTTACTGGCTATATTGCTGCTTTAATCTGTTTAGGAAGCATGTGCTTATAGATCTATTTAATAGCACAGACTTTTAGTCCTGATATAAGTGGCAGGTATAAGGTAGTGGCTATATATATAGCTTCTTATAGAGTTTAACAGCCCTAAGGCTAGATCCGTTATCTAGTAAATTAAGGGCGGCTTTTACTGAGTACTAGACTACTTTTATATCTGTAATAAATCCTAATTAATCTAGGCCACCTAATCTCCAATATTCTTCTGCTCTTAGCTATAAAGAATAGCTTAATACTAGTAAGCCTCTTACTGCCTGCCTTAATTAATTTTAATGGCACTATAGTTATACCAAATCTTACTGCTTAAGATTAAAGAAAGGCTCTACTAGAGTAAAGGAGTGCCGCTTCTATTTTCCACGCTCTCTCTGTAATAAGGCCGCTATATTAAAGGATCAAAATCCATATTACTAAACGTTCTGTCTGTAGCGTAATAATAAGCTTCTTAATGGTTACAATACAGCTATAATATTAGCGTAGATGGCGAATATTAATACGTTACCCGCTATAAGCATATTAGTAATAGTTAACTATATAGGCAAATATTGCAGTAAGGAAGAGAAGAAATTAACTTCCTACTAAGAGTTACTCTAATTAGTACAGCCGCACGCCAATAGCCTTTATGCCTTTAGTTTGGTAGTGGCCAGGTTTATAAATAAGCTTATTACTGAACGCGATTGGTTAGCGTAGGAGGTATACCATCTACTTCTTAATATTCCCCTTTATAAAGGCTCTAGGAGTATAGTAACTTTAGACTACTACTAGGAGGATAATTAGAGTGCTATATATAAGCTTAAGGATGGGCAACTATAAGGGTATAGACTGTCTAACTATAAAAAATATAAGCGCCGCCTAAATAGGGTAGAGGACGTTACTTTCCTTAATTTTCTACTCTATTTTAATTACTCTACTTATAAGCGTTAACTAAGAGCAAGGCCTTAAGTTATATTATACTTTCCATGATATAAGAGCGATCCTTCCTATTTATAGTATCCTAAGTTCTGCCGTGTAAAGCTTATCCTTTATCACCCGTAGAGGGAGTATAAGGATATAGCTACTTATACTAATAGATTTGGGGCCCCTAATTATATGGCTTCTTATTAGGCTTATATTAACTCTTATTAGTACCTACCTAACTACTTCTATAATTGGAAACTAGAGGAAGCTTATAAAACTGCTAATAATATTAATAAGTTTAAGGGCGATTTTATAGATGACTTAGAGCTATATTAGTCCTTTAAGGCCCTACATGCCCACATTTAAAATACCAACGGAGTTAAGATTAAGGATCCTGACAGGCTTAGTAATAGGGAGCTTAACCATAACTACAATTAGGGTATATATTGGGGTACGTACCTATAGCTTAATAAGAGGACTTATTAGCAGGAAGTATAGTTATAGCCTCTACCGTGGAGCTGCCTATCCTAAACAGTAACTCTGTCTTCCTTATAACTAGGCTAGCGTTATATTTATAACGCTGTAGTTAATTACTATAGGCAGATCCAATTGGGCCATAGCCCCCCTTTACTGCGGATTAATATTAATAAAGAGGTAGGAACTAGTAAATTATATCTTATTGCTGTTCTCTTTACTACGCTCTATACTATAGCAAGGGCTAGTGGCAAGCCATTGCTATTAGCTTAAGCCGCCCCTACTAGGGTAGCTACCTTTGATATTAACGGCAGGACTATATATAATCTATCAAAGCTACCAGTAAATCGCCCCTTTAAAGAATTGCCTGCTGCTAGTCTTATGCCTCTATAACAAGCTTTTAAGAATATTTACTATCTTATCCTTAACAAGAAATCTATAACTAGGCAAGTATATCTGGCCTATATCACGGAGTGAGTATAAGTGACGATAATATATAGCAAAGTAGATATTATTAAGCTACGTACATAAACTATATGATAATATCAAGACGTTGCGTAAGGAAAGAAGGTAAGGAAACAGGAGGAAAGGGGTATATATCGTTAACTTGGTTGCTTGGTTAACACGTACACGGGGCGGAATAGGCTTTAGGTTATAGTCCTAGTAGAACTTGGCAGAATATAGCGGAATATAGTAGAGGACAGCAAGTTGCCGTAGATTGCCGTTATATAATAGCAAATTGCCTTAGATTGCCGTTATGTGCCTTAATTAACTAAGTCGTTAACATGGAGGTTAAGACAGTGAAAACAGGTAGACATATATAAGGTGTTACGGAGGTGTCCCATAACAGTACCCCCCTTTAAACTTAAGCTTCTACAAAATAGGGCTACAGTAGTTCTAGGTAGAGTTTATAAAAGTCTTCTACGGCTTATATAAGTCCTATAGAGTTAACAGGTTCCTATAAGGGCTTAGTAAAGCCTCTCTATTTTATAAGGTATATATACTAGCGTTTCCGCTTATTATACTTAATATTATTAACCCTTTTAATAAAGTACTTATCCTTACCATCCACTTTAACTAGTAGAGGAGGGTCCTAGATCTGTTTAGGCAGGGCGTCTAATACAGGGGTAGTAGGGCGGAGGACTAACGTATAGAATACGGGGTGGATTTTAACCGTATTAGGGAGCTTTAGTTAGTAGGCATAAGAAGAAACAACTTTTTTAACCTTATAAGGGCCAGCGTTCTTCTAATTAAGTTTCTTAGTAGGCCATTTTATATTTAGGTTTCTTATATTTAGCTAGATAAAGTCACTAACTTAGTAGGCTAGCGCTAGGGTTTAGTTCTTATTTACTACAGCTTTGTAGACAGATTGGGCCTATATTATTTTATTAGTAAGGAACTCTTATAGTTCTTCCATCTTCTTTACAAATTTATTTGCTTCTACAACTTATAAGGCTTAATAAGCTAGGCGAGGAACATTACTAAAGGGTTTAAACCCCATTTGTAGATACTGGCCGTAGTTAGCCAGGAATAGGGAGACTTTTGTGGTTTCTAAATCGGAGTTATTTGCAGTAAACTCGGCGAATATAAACCAGTCTATCTAGTCATCCTGCAGATATAACGTGTATATCCAAATATATTGTTCTATAATAGCATCCGCATATTCCGTTTAACCATCCGTTTCTAGGTAGTATACTGTAGACAATAGTGCTTTAATGTGGAGTTAGGTAGTTAGTTCTTTCTAGAATATAGAGATAAACTAGCGGCCTTTATTGGAGATAATCGTTTTGGGGAGTCTATAGAGTTTCTATATATAATCTAGGAACAGTTAGGCAATAGCAGGTGCTAATATGTTAGGGCAGGCGATTAGGTGTTTTATCTTGGATAATTAGTCTATAACTACCATAATATTCGTGCAGCATTTACTTATAGGGAGATTAACAATAAAGTTAATTAAAATGTCCTTCTATCTTCGGTCTGGAACAGGCAGTGGCTTTAGAAAACCGTTATACGTCTTATATAAAGCTTTAGCTTATTAGTAGGTATGGCAGCTAGAGACATACCTCTATACTATATTATACATATTTAGCTAATGGTATTCCTATTAGAGCAGTTCCAGGGTTTTTCCTTAGCCTAGGTAACTAGCTACTAGTAGATTATATACATATTCAAGAAGCTTAAGCTTAAGTTTGTTATAGTTAGGTACTACTAGGCGGTTCTGGTAGTATAAGCAGTCTCTACGGGCTTCGCATTTACTTAAGGAAATCTTTTTAGAGCGTCTAACGCCATCTTAAATTAGTTTAAGCGTCTCTTAGATAAACTTATTATTTAAGTATTCATCGACTATAATCTGTTTAATTAATTGATCGGTTATTTTAAGGACGTATACCATAAGATCTTTAGCAGGGGGTTTAAATAGCTTGGGGTAGAGTAGGGTCTGCTTATAGTAGGAGCGCGCTTCTTCTTAAGCTGGTACGTCTTGTAAACGTTAGGTTAGGGCATTAGGTTTCTAGCCTTAAACGCCTAGGCAGTACATAATTAAGAATTAGAAATAAGACAGATATTCTAACCAGCAGGCTTAATAATAACTTAGCTGTTTTATGGTTGTGAAGTACTATAGATTCTTATAGTCGCTAAGGACCTTAATTGGAAATCCTACGCCTTCTAGTTAGGGTCGCCATTGTTTAAAATATTTAATAATAGCTAATAATTCCTTATCGTAGATCTTATAGTTACATTTAGCTAGACTTAGTTATTTTAAGAAGTATGCTATAGGGTGCAGTACTCCCTCCTTATTATACTAAGACAGAATGCCTCTAGTAATATAGTTAGATAAGTCAGCTTCTACAATACTCTTTTGGTTTAGGTTAAAGTATTAGAGTATAGGTGCGGTAGTGAATATAACTTTTAGATAGGTAAAGGCCTTCTTACATTCCTTATTAAAGATAAAGGCTTTATTTTTTTAGGTTAAGGCTATAAGGGGTAAAACCAGGGCGGAGAAGTTATCGATAAACTATTAGTAGAAATTGGCAAAGCCTATAAAGGCCCTTACGTCCTTAACGTTCTCAGGTTCTTGCCAGTTTATAATTACTTTAACTTTCTTAGGGTCTATTTATACGCCATCTATAGAAATAATAAGTCCAAGGTATAGGACTTCCGTTTTATAAAACTCGTATTTATCTATATCTAATTATAGGCCGGCTCCACACAAGGCTTATAGGACCAGTTCAACGTATTTCCGGTATTCGGCCAGATTATTGCTATATATTAAGATATCGTCGATATAAGCAGTACAAAAGACGTCCAGGTATAGGCGTAGGGTGTTATTTATAAAGTGTTAAAATAAACTTGGGGTATTTGTGAGACCAAATGGCATTACTAAGTACTTAAATAGTCCGTATTAAGTACAAAATGCAGTAAGCCATTTGTCTCCTTTCGCGATACGGAGGTGGTTAAATGCGTGGATAATATTAAGCTTTGTATAGAAGCGAGCCTTATTTAATTAGTTTAGTGTCTTTTAAATTAATAGGATTAGATATTAGTTCTTAACAGTAATAGTATTAAGAGCTTAGTAGTCTATACAGAAGCGCAGACTACTACTAGGTTTCCTAACAAAGATTACTAGTACGGCTATGGGTAAAGAACTTACTCTAATAAATTCTTTGTCTAGATATTCGTCTAAGTACTTCTATAGTACCTAGAGTTCATTTTAGGACATTCTATATAGAGGTCCGAATCTAGGATGTTTTCCTTTAATTACAATCTTATAATTATATAGGCGGCGTTCCGGTAGCTTATTGGCTTCCTTTTATAAGAATACATCTAGATAGTTATAGTACTCTACTAGTACCTTTATGGCGGGGTTAGTATACTTCTTTAGTGCTAGGGCCTTTTTAATATCGGCTATTATAACGGCGAAGATTGTATATTTAGGTTTCCTAGCGAGTTATACTAATAGGGTAGCTCTAATTATATAGATATCTAAGGTGTTAAGCGAGCTTAGGTTATCCTTAGTTTCTTATATGGTTTTGGGTTTGGTGTTAGGTACAAAGTTAGTATTAGATTTAGGTTCAGGTTCTTTAAGTATCCTTTTTATAGTAGAATACCAGTTCTTTTAGTACTTTTGTATATTAAGCTTAAGCTTAGGCTTCTGCTTGGTTTGGGGCGGTACAGCAGTTAGGGTCAGTTCGTGTGGTTTAGTGCAATTTTTGGGTTCTTAGTAGACGTCGGTAGAATTCTTATATTAATGGAATCTAGTGGAATTCTCGGATTAGTGGAATTAGGTGGACTTTTTGGGTATAGAGTAGACGTTGGTGGAAATTTTAAACTGGTAGATCCTAGTGGATTTTTTAGATTTTAGTTTAGGGTCTAAGCAGCGAGTTATAAGGCACTTCTACTTGCAATGGAAGGCGGTAAATAGAAGCTTAAGGTTGTCCTAATTAATGGTTACTTTATATAGCTTTATCTAGGGTTGTTTAAGAATTACTAGGTAACCTAGGGTAGTTATAAAAAGCTTAACTAACTCTTTGTGGTTTAGGTATTGAAGTCTTAGGGCCGCTACATAAATAATACGGCCCGAGATAGTGCGTTTACCATTAAATCTAAATATATTAATATACCGGTTAAGGGGTATTAGGGTAAACCTATTATCTTACGCAAAGATCTTATTAATAAATCCTATACCGCTAGCTCCTGTATTAATTAGAACTTAAGTGTTAGCCTATTAACCTTTCTACTAAAAACGGCAGTTAATGGTTATACTACAATCCTAAGAGTTAGGGTTTGCAATATCTAATGCATTTAATAAGATCCTGTAATATAGCTATCCTAGAGAGCAACTTAACTCTAAGATATACCTTTTAGTAGCAAGCGGGAAGGGGTTCCTATAGAACGTTAGTTATAACTTCGTCCTTATAAGTGGTGCTTACTAGATACGGGGCTGGAACTAGGTAAAAATTAGGGGCGGTAACTAGAGGATCAATACGGTGAACGGTTATTAGTATTAGCCGTTTATATATTATGTTGGGGCATAGGGATGGAGCAGTATCTTAAAATATGGTTCTTACTTCCGTATTTAAAGTAAAGGCCTAGCTTAATGCGTTATTCTTATTTAGGGGACCCTAGTAGAGCGTATCCTAAGGTCCCTATGTTAATATCCATAGCGTTAGGGTGCTTAGGCTAAAATAATAACTTAGTAGACGTTTGCGGAGTTATTATATTATATTAGGGAGTGGGCTTGGGTGTTAGGCGTAGTATATTATTATACCGTTTATTAATAACGTTTACACAGGCGTTAAGGGCTCCTAGTAGGTCTATACCTATTAGGGAGGTTTTTAGTTCGGGGCTTAGGAATTTAATAAGGCTATTAACTAGTGCGGAGTTGTTCCAGCCTGTTTCCTTTATGTAATGGTTAAATTTAGAGAAGTATACTAGGAAGCTTTTCTTTTCTTAAGTTATATAATTTATCTTCCTTTAAGCGGTAGCTTGGCGGTTTAGGTTACCGTATATAGCTTTAAGAAGTACAACTAGGCTCTATACTAAGTTTGGCTGAAGAGGTTTAATAAGGTTAGCTGCGTCTCCTCCTAGTTAACTTAGGGCGTAGTAGAGTCGGTTAGCTTTAGTTAGGTAACGGTTAGCATTACTAGTTAGCTTATTTTTAAGTTGGCTTAAGAATAATTAAAGCTCTTATTGTTTACTAGTAAATACTAGGGGGTCTAGTAGTTTTTCAGATCGTTATGGTGCAGTAGACGGATTTATGGGATAAATATCTATAGCTGGCTTAAGGTTCGCACCTAACGAGCCAGGTCTAGATTTAGTCATTTTTATCTCGTCTATAGGTGGCGTATTAGCAGCCTCTTAGGCTGGTATTTAGTCTTAGGGCCCTAACGCGAGTGCCTTAAGGGTGTGGACTTCTTCTTAAAGTGCTTTAATTAATTCCTGGTGCCGTGCTTCTTGATTAGCTTATTATTTAGCTATAGTGGCCTAGCTCTGTGCAAGGGCGTCTATAAAAGACTTCTATATATTTGCTAATTATTCTTAGAGTACGGATATAATATTAGCGGCTGTTATAGGGGCTTTAAGGTTATTCTGTATTTTAGATAGGGCGGGGTGGGGCAGAGTATAGGTTTTTTTTTAACGCAATATAGTGTCATGGAGTGAGTACGAGTGACAATAATATGTAATAAAGTAGATATTATTAAGCTATATACATAAACTGTGTAATAATGTTAAAACGTTATGTAAGGAAAGAAGGTAAGGAAATGGGAGGAAAGGGGTATATATTATTAACTTAGTTGCTTAGTTAATACATGCACAGGGCGGAATAGGCTTCAGGTTATAGTCCTAGTGGAACTTAGCGGAATGTGGCGGAATATAGTGGAGGACGGCAAGTTGCTATAGATTGCTGTCATATAATGGCAAATTGCCTCAGATTGCCGTTATGTGCCTTAATTAACTGAGTCGTTAATATGGAGGTCGAGACGGTAAAAACAGGTGGACGTGTATAAGGTGTTACGGAGGTGTCCCATGACAGCCTAGATTAATTGCTGCCTCCGTTAGATCTACCCTATGCGTAACAACAACTACTTTAGAGGCTTAAACATCTTGCTAGTAGGCAATTTCTATTAGCTTCCCCCTATAGGTTAGGCGGCCTTATATAGTAATCTACCTACTAGGCCGTTAGAGCTTGCTAGCTATGGAAAGGGAGCCTATAAGGTAATTAACTAAACTGCTGTCCTAGATTAAGTTATGCAGCAGGGCGGTAATAACCCTTAGAGTACTGTATTTAGGACCGCCTTTATAGAGCTATATAGTAATTCTATAAGTAATTTAACCTAGAAGCTTCTTTTAACTAGGTATAAGTAGGGCCTATTTACTAACGAGGTTGCCGGCTTTAATAACGCAACTCGGCTATATAGTATATGCGCTACTATAGGTAAATATATCACTACTCGGCTTTGCGATCTTTTATAGTCGGTAAAAGCTATTAAGTTAATTAACACTAGTATAGGTGCACAAAAGGTTACTCCTAATTAGTATAATACTCTAGAGAATTTAACCCTATATATTGGCGCTAAAGTTATGCTAATATAGAATATCTGGGTTGAACTAGGCTTAGTAAATAGTACTACTGGTATAGTTAAAGATGTTATATAGAAGGAGGACGCTGATATTAAAAAGGATTAACCCTAGGCACTACTAATTGCAGTAGATGGTTATAACGGACCTGCCCTATTTACTTGGTAGGACAGGATAAAGGTTATCCTTATCTTTTCTATACTTTATAAGTAGGAGGGTACAAGAGGCTCTTACTTACATTATTAGTTTCCAGTTACTCTAGCTTTTACTCTTACTATATATAAAAGCTAGGGCCTAATACTTAACTAGGTGGTTCTAAATATTAAGGAAAAGGATAAGATAGCTAGGCTAACTTATATAGCAATCTTATAAGTTAAAAAGCTTTTAGGGCTTATATTTAAATATAGATTTAATAAGGAACAATTTTAGTTATCTATAAGTAAGGCTAAGGAGGTATAATAGGAAGATTTTATATGGAGGTAGTAGCAACTATTCACAAACGGCTTTTCCTAAATAGGAAATTATATACTAGCTTAGAGGTAAGCGAAGAATATAGTATTTATCTTAGTTTCCTAACTTTTAAATAGCTTAACTACAAAATCTAATTTATCTAAATTTTAACCCCCTTATCCATCCTACCTTCTTATCGCCTCTAGAGCTATTAGATATATATATAATAGTATATAAAGAAAATTAGCAGTATTACTAGATTAATATTGCTGCTATCTATAGCGTTAATCGATTTTTAGATTTTTTTGGATTTTTTTTAGAGGGCGGAAATGTTACTTATATAATAAGTTACATAACCTCTAAGAATGCATATTACCCCCAAATTAACCCCACTTGGTTACTGCAGTAGGCCTCCTCCCGTCTATAAATACTCCCTCTTCTATACCTTCTCTTCTTTTCTTCTTCCTTATAGGGAGCTAGAGGTGCTCTAATACGCCTCTTTAGTCTCCACTAAGGGATCTATTAGTTGACGTAGCGATATAGATAGTATCAGACGAGGAGACGACGGGCGAGAGAGAAGATAGGAAGGACGGAGGAGCCTCTAGTAGGTATTAGTTAAGCAACGTCAATAGCTATTTATAGCCGCCTAATCTCCTGTGCTCGCAGGCCTCCTCCCGTGTATAAATACTCCCTCTTCTACGCCTTCTTCCCTTCTTTTCTTCCTCCTTATAGGGAGCTGGATGTGCTCTAATACGCCTCCTTAGTCCCTACTAAGGGATCTATTAGTTAACGTGGCAATATAGATAGTATTGGACAAGGAGACGACGGGTAAGAGAGAAGATAGAAAGGACGGAGGAGCCTCTAGTAGGTGTTAGTTAAGCAACGTTAATAGCTATATTATAGCCGCCTAATCTCCTGTGCTCGCAGGCCTCCTCCCATCTATAAATACTCCCTCCTCTACACCTTCCTCTCCTCTTTTCTTCTTCCTTATAGGAGCTGGAGGTGCTCTAATACCCCTCCCTAGTCCCCACTAAGGGATCTATTAGTTAACGTGGTAATATAAACAGTATTAGACAAAGAGACAATGGGTAAGAAAGAAAATAGGAAGGATAGAGGACCCTCCAGTAAGTGTTAGTTGAGCAATATTAACAGCTGGTTTTCGTTACCTAAAGATTGCGTTACGTAACGATATTTGGGAATATAAATATATACCCTATCCCGTACTTACACCACTACTAAATATTCTAGATTTCGCACTTAGAGCTGCTTATTAACCCAAGTTTACAAGTGGTCTATATATTTGGGTTGGGGGTCCTAGATTTCAAACTCCCACCAAGCCAGCTTTTAATTGGTCGCAAATCGGCTTTTAATTAGTTAGAAAAAAACTTGCGCGCGGTAAGCTATGGCAGAATCCACGTAACGAATATTAAAATATTATAAACGTCAAAATATATCTTCCTTTTTGTTGACACCTCTATATACATCGTAAATATGGCAGATCCTACAGTAATTAAGTGCAGCAAGTGCCATATTTATAAGCCCCGCCTTAACTTTGTTAAAGACGGCCCTTTAAAGAAGCTTTTAAAGCTATGCCAGTTATATTGGTTAAAGGCGCGTCTTCCCTATATATTACTTCTACTTCTGCTTACCTTTCTAGGCCTCCAAATATGATTCAAATAAGCGGAGAGCTCTTATAGAGTTAGGTTCTACTACTAAGAACTGTTCTGTAAGGCGCCAGCGAACTGCTCCATCTAAAAATAATACTGAGAACGCCTTCCTGCCTCGCAGCTAGAATAGTCAAGATACCCCTAAAATAGCTTAACAGTAGAAGACAATTAGGGCATTATAACGGGAGCACCATATTTTTAATTGGTGGGGTGAAGCTCACTCGCCTACTCCTCTGCTATATACCACAGATAAAGCTCCGTGTAGTAGGAGAGGCACTTTAGATGGCCTAAATATGTCCTTGCTGGAAATAGCTCCTATACCTACTCTACCGCCAATACCTACCCTACTGCCAATACCACCTCCCTTGTGGCAAGCTCCCTTATGGTAAGCTCCCTTACAGTAAGCTCCCTTACGGCAAGCTCCCTCACGGCAAGCTCCCTTATGGCAAGCTCTCTCTTGGCAAGCTCCCTCTTAGCAAGCTCCCTCTTGGCAAGCTCCCTCTTAGCAAGCTCCCTTACAGCAAGCTCCCTCTTAGCAAGCTCCGACTACGGCCCCACTACTTGTTTTAGCTATTAATTGGGAGCGAATTAAGAAGTTTAGGAGCATACTATAGGCTAAATATATGGAGACGTGTAGTTGTTGTAAGGAGCGGTAGTTCTAAATGGGCCTAGCTATAGAGGGTAACAATATAGGTATATATAAAGCCTGCGTTAAGGACGCTAATAGCCTTAAGGATCTAGCCCTTCCTTCCCTATTTGGTAAAAGCAACGGGCTTAATCTAGGGCCTGTTCCTGGCTTCCTACCTATACTTACTGTGGTGGAGGAGCTTCTAATTACGCGCGTATATATTTATCTACAAGTCGTGCGTATACGCGGCCAGCAATATCGCTATACTGGCTATATCTGCTGCTTTGGTCAGAACACACTAAAGACTTAAACGTAGCTACCACGGCTACCTACTAAACTCGAGATACTGGTCGTAAGGCCTATAGTAGTGGATAGTAGTAAATACCTAAGTCGGCGGTTTACCAAGCGGTATACTATAAGGCGTTCTATTATATTACTGTGGCTTTCCTTTCTAAAGGTTAATCATCCTGATTATTGTAATATTGAAATATACAGCACCCAACTTACCAGCTTACCTGAAAATGGCTCTATATTAGATTAGCTACCTTATATTAATAAGTTGGAGTCTGATTCTAGTGGCCCAACAGCTTACTCTACTACTCCTATATAACGTCCTGCTATTAACCCTCTGCCTGCCGAGCTTGACAGTAATATACTAGATGGCGAATTTGATAATAATATACTAGATACTTTGGTTCCTAATCTAGTGCCTAACCTTAATAAATTAGAGCTTTTAAGTCGCGAGGTTTAATACTAACAAGGCCTACAAGCGGGCCTAGAGGTTCCTACTATGCGGTAAACACCTGTCAGTAAGTAATTAGCTAGTTTTATTATACACAGCGCCTTTCCTACTCTATTTCCTTATAGCAAAGCCGATTTTAATATGCTATAAAGCCGTATAGTTACCCTAGCTGCGTACGCCAAGCATATGCTTAAGTATCAGGACGGTCGGTTTGGCCGCCACCCCTTATTTCACTACTACGTGTTTAATTGGATTATAAGAGAGCAAGCCCTTAACGCCACCCGCTTCCTTTATAGCTGATTAGATAAGAATAGTCTATCTTTAGATAAGCTTAATAATCTTATAAATAGTAATAGGGGTGACCAGTTGCTGAACAAGATTATACAGCATACACAGAACCTTAAGGGCACTAGACCTTACTAGAGGTAGAAGAGAAATAAGCTTACGGCTTATACTAAAAATATTAAGAGCGGGTCTCTATTCTTTACACTCAGCGCTGCTAATCTATATTGGCATGACCTACACTCTTATATACCTCTATTTAACGAGTATAAGGCTGCTAATAAGGCTTAGCGCTACTGGATTACTTCTTAAAATCTTAACAATAATCCGCATATTGCTGCTTACTGGCTGTATTGCCGCTTCAATCTGTTTAGGAAGCACGTGCTTATAGATCTATTTAATAGCACAGACTTTTAGTCCTGATATAAGTGGTAGGTACAAGGTAGTGGCTATATATATAGCTTCTTATGGAGTTTAACAGCCCTAAGGCCAGATCCATCATCTAGTAAATTAAGGGCGGCTTTTGCTAAATATTGGACTACTTTTATATCTATAATAAATCCTGATTAATCTAGGCCTCCCGATCTCCAATATCCTTCTACTCTTAGCTATGAAGAATAGCTTAACACTAGTAAGCTTCTTACTGCCTACCTTAATCAATTTTAACAGCACTATAGTTATACCAAATCTTACTGCTTAAGATTAAAGAAAGGCTCCACTGGAGTAAAGGAGTGCCGCTTCTATTTTCCACGCTCTTTCCGCAATAAGGCCGCTGTATTAAAAGATTAAAATCCATATCACTAGACGTTCTATCTATAGCGTAACAATGAGCTTCTTAATGGTTACAATATAGCTATAATATTAGCGTAGATGGCAAATATTAATACATTACCCGCTATAAGCATATTAGTAATAGTCAACTATATAGGCAAATATTACAGCAAGAAAGAGAAGAAATTAACTTCCTACCAGGAGTTGCTCTAATTAGTACAGCCGTATACTAACAGCCTTTATGCCTTTAGTTCGGTAGTGGCTAGGTTTATAAACAAGCTTATTGCTAAACGTAATTGGTTAGCACAGGAGGTATACTATCTGCTTTTTAATATTCCCCTTTACAAAGGCTCTAGGAATGTAGTAACTTTAGACTATTACTAGAAGGACAATCAGAGCGCTACATATAAGCTTAAGAATAGGCAACTACGAGGGCACAGACTATCTAACTATAAGAAATATAAGCGCCGCCCAGATAGGGTAGAGGATATTACTTTCCTTAATTTTCTACTCCATTTTAATTACTCTACTTACAAGCGTTGACCAAGAGCAAGGCCTCGAGTTATATCATACTTTCCACAATATAAGGGCGATCCTTTCTATCTATAGTATTCTAAGTTCTGTCATATAAAGCTTATCCTTTATTACCCGTGTAGGGAGTATAAGAATATAGCTACTTATACTAATGGATTCGGGGCCCCTAATTATATAGCTTCCTATTAGGCTTATATTAACTCTCATTAGCACCCGCCTAACTACTTCTGTAATTGGAAACTAGAGGAAGCTTATAAAACTACTAATAATATTAATAAGTTTAAGGGTGATTTCGCAAATAACTTAGAGCTATATTAGTCCTTTAAGGCCCTGCATGCCCGCGTTTAAAACACTAATAGAGTTAAGATTAAGGATCCTAACAGGCTTAGTAATAGGGAGCTTGACTATAACTACGATTAGGGTATACATTAGGGTACATACCCGCAGCTTAATAAGAGGACTTATTGGTAGGAAGCACGGTTATAGCCTCTACCACAGAGCCGCCTATCCTAAATAGCAACTCCGTCTTCCTTATAACCAGGCTAGCGTTATATTTATAACGCTGTAGTTAATTACTACAGGCAGATTTAATTGGGCCATGGCCCCCCTCCGCTACAGATTAACATTAATGGAGAGGCAGGAACTAGCAAATTATATCTTATTATTGTTCTCTCTACTACGCTCTATACTATGGCAAGGGCTAGTGGTAAGCCGTTACCATTAGCTCAAGCCGCCCCTACTAGGGTAGCTGCCTTTAATATTAATGGCAGGACTACATACGATCTATTAAAGCTACCAGTAAATCACCCCTTTAAGGAATTGCCTGCTGCCAGTCTTATACCTCTACAACAAGCTTTTAAGGATATTCACTATCTCATCCTTAATAAGAAATCTATAATTAGGCAAGTATATTTAGCCTAGATTGATCGCCGCCTCCATCAGATCTACCCTATACATAACGACAACTACTTCGGAGGCTTAAACATCTTGCTAGTAAGCGATTTCTATTAGCTTCCCCCTATAGGTCAGGCGGCCTTATACAGCAATCTACCCGCTAGGCTGTTAGAGCTTGTTAGCTATAGAAAGGAAGCCTATAAGGCAATTAACCAAACTACTGTCCTAGATCAAGTTATGCGGCAGGGCAGTAATAACCCTAAGAGCACTGTATTTAGGACCGCCCTTACGGAGCTATATAGTAATTCTATAAGTGATTTAACCTGGAAGCTTCTTTTAACTAGGTATAAACAGGGCCTATCTACTAACAAAGTTACGGGCTTTAATAACGCAACTCAGCTATACGGCACACGCGCTGCTGTAGGTAAATATAACACTACTTAGCTTCGCGATCTTTTACAGCCAGTAGTGGCTATTAAGTCAGTTAACTCTAGTGTAGGTGTATAAAAGGTTACTCCTAATCAGTATAATACTCTAGAGAATTTAACCCTATATATTAGCGCCAAAGTTATACTAATATAGAATATCTGGGTTGAACCAGGCTTAGTAAATAGTACTACTAGTATAGTTAAAGATGTTGTATAGAAGGAGAACGCTAATATTAAAAAGGATCAGCCCTAGGCACTGCTAATTATAGTAGATAGTTATAACAGACCTGCCCTATTTACTTAGTAGAACAGGATAAAGGTTATCCCTATCTTTTCCGTACTTTATAAGTGGGAGGGTATAAGAGGCTCTTGCTTATAGCGTTAGTTTCCAGTTACTCTGGCTTTTACTCTTATTATATATAAAAGCTAGGGCCTAACACTTAACTAAGTAGTTCTAGATATTAAGGAAAAGGATAAGACAGCTAGGCTAACTTATATAGCAATCTTATAAGTCAAAAAGCTTTCGGGGCTTATGTTCGAATGTAGATTTAATAAGGAACGATTTTAGTTATCTACGAGCAAGGCTAAGGAGGCATAACAGGAAGATTTCATATAGAGGCAGTAGCAACTACTTGCAAACAACTTTTCCTAAATAGGAAATCATGTACTGGCTCAGAGGTAAGCGGAGAATATGGTATTCGTCTTAGTTTCCTAGCTTTTAAATAGCTTATCTACAAAATCTAATTTATCTAAATTTTAACCCCCCTATCTGTCCTACCTTCTTATCGCCTCTAGAGCTGTTAGATATACATATAATGGTATATAGGGAGAATTGGCAGTATTGCTAGATTAATATTGCTGCTATCTATAGCGTTGATCGATTTTTGGAATTTTTCACTTTTTTTTAAAGGGCGGAAATGTTGCTTATATAATAAGTTATATAACCTTTAAGAATGCATATTACTTCTAAATTAACCTCACTTGGTTACTGCAGTAGACCCTTTTAATAAGATAATACCACCTAGTAGTAACCAAGGCGCCTTAACCTTACTACTATTCCTTTTACAGGCCTCCTCCCATCTATAAATACTCCCTCTTTTATACTTTCCCTTCTTTTCTTCCTCCTTATAGGGAGCTGGAGGTGCTCTAATACGCCTCCTTAGTCTCCACCGAGGGATCTATTAGTTGATGTAGTAATATAGACAGTATTGGATAAGGAGACAACGGGCGAGAGAGAAGATAGGAAGGATAGAGGAGCCTCCAATAGGTGTCAGTCAAGCAACGTTAATAGCTATTTATAGCCGCCTAATCTCTTATGCTTGTAGGCCTCCTTCTGTCTATAAATACTTCCTCCTCTATACCTTCCTCTCCTCTTTCTTCTTCCTTATAGGAGCTGGAGGTGCTCTAATACCCCTCCCTAGTCCCCACTAAGGGATCTATTGGTTAACGTAGCGATATAGACAGTATCGGACAAGGAGACAACAGGTAAGAGAGAAGATAGAAAGGACAGAGGACCCTCCAGTAAGTATTAGTTAAGCAATATTAACGGCTGGTTTTTGTCACCCAAATATTATGTTGTATAACGACATTTAGGAACACAAATATATACCCCATCCCGTACTCCACCACTACTAAATATTTTAGATTTCGCACTCGGAGCTGCTTGTAATATACATTTCTAGAATATCTGCTGGTTTAAAGCTCTATAATTGAACGTTGTTAATAGTTTATATAGGGGTCGTCGATTAAGCTCCCAGGACACAATTTTTAAAGTTTAATACTATACCACTATCACGACCTTCTTGCAGTGGCCGAGCCACCCGTAATCTCCTCCCCTCTCTCCCTCCCTCCCTCTTATTACTCGGCGCCAAGCTATTGCGTCGTCGCCGAGCCATTGCGTTGTCGTACATCCGAATTGGTGGGCAACGACGTAGTTAATTAATACTACTGTGGCCGCACCGCCTCTGCCTGTTGGGGGAAGGGTCTCGGCATACCGTTATATCTCTTCTTACACGCGCGTTTAATCAAGTTGGGGTAGTAAATTTTAATTCCAGCCATGCGGCGATTTATTTATTAGGCATTAAAAATATTTAGTATATAAAGCTTTAAATTGGAATCATAATCTACTATATCAGATCCTACGTAGAGGGCTCTATATAGGGGGGTCCTAGGGGGTCTCCCCCTGGAAAACCTTATCTCTATATATATTAATTAAAGTCTATATAATAAAGCTCTAAATTACAAACTCGGGTCAAAATTTTAGTTGGGGCCCCAACTATCCACATATTAATAGGCATTCCTAGAATATCTGCCGGTTTAAAGCTCTATAATTAAACGTTGTTAACATTTTATATAGGGGTCATTAATTAGGCTCCCAGGACACAATTTTTAAAGTTTAACACCATACCACTATTACGACCTTCTTGCAGTAGCTAAGCCACCCCTAATCTCCTTCCCTCCCTCTCCTACCTCCCTCCCTTTTATTGCTTAGCGCCAAGCTATTGCGTTGTCGCCGAGCTATCGCGTCGTCGTATATCCGAACTGGTAGGTAACGACGTGGTTAATTAATCATATTAGGCGTCGCTACTATGGCCGCACCACCTCTACCCATTAGGGGGAGGGGTCTCAGTATACCGTTATGTCTCTTCTTACACGCGTGTTTAATCAAGTTGGGGTAGTAGACTTTAATTCCAGCCATGCGGTAATCTAGTTATTAGGCATTAAAAATATTTAGTATATAAAGCTTTAAATTGGAATCACAATCTACTATATTAGATCCTACGTAGAGGGCTCTATATTAAAGCTCTGTAGTCTAAATATGTACTAGATTCGTGACCAATATGACCTTTAAGCCTAATCCAAGTAGGGCACCTTGGTCACTGTAGTAGTTCCTTACCTAGCGGTGACCAAGGCGCCTTAGTCTTACTACTACTTCTAAATTAAGCAAAAGCTCTATATAGGGGGGTCCCAGGGGGTCTCCCCCTGGAAAACCTCATCTCTATATATATTAATTAATAAACTCGGGTCAAAATTTTAGTTGGGGGGCCAACTATCCGCATGTTCCTTAGCCGTTTCGCCGCGGGCCTCAAAAACGGCTCTTAATTCGTCCTCCTTAATATCCTTAACTACCGCCTGCTGCGTAGCTTCTGAAGCCACGAAAGCCTCTGAAGGCTGTATAGCTACTGCTATTGTGTGTATACTGCGTCGCTTGAAAGGATTGTGAGTATGACTCCTAGGCTTGAGGTGCTTTTGGAGGCTTTGGAGGCTTCGGAGCCGAAGACGCACGACGTTTTTTGGGCGGCATAAGGACGATATTTTACTGATAATTTAATGATTAAATAGACGGCGACAATATTGAAGCTTTTTGATCAACTACACCAAATATTACAGGCTTCCTGGCCACGTCGCTGCTGTTCACCGCAATATCCAAGCGTCAAATGAGGCGCCAGCACCCTTGCCGCCGAGCAACCGCACTGACCAGAGGCTTCAGCACCAAGCTCCACACGGTATAGAGCCTCTAGATTGGCTTATGAGGCGTGCATATACGAAAAGTCCAAGAAAACTTGCCACACAAAGGGATCTACACTCAACCAAATTAAATTGATTATTCACTCCTACGTGCTATTTAACATATCGACCTTGGCCTTTCTATCTAACACCTTTAAAGGCTTTAATTTTAACCCCTTTGCCCTTCTTTTAGCTTCTTCCTCCTCCGCGTCCTCTATCCCTTGCACCGATGGGGTCCGTAAAAGGTGGACCGTGTAAGAGAACACCAAAATCAAGATATATAAGTATTGAAGCTGTGCTGACGGCTTAGGGGAGCTTCTTCTTCGCCCGTATCGTCCGTTTATGGTATTGAGTCTGTGGGACAAGGTCCTTATCATTGGATTTGCGATTCTGCACTATCTTAGTGCTATATTTAATATCTAAACTTTGGCCTCTCTGCAAGAGCCCCTCCGAGATTTATTTTGGTGTTCCTGGTAGGACGCCAACCGCCTACGAATATCGCCTTACAATTAGCCTGATCTTTAAAGGATCTATTCCGGAATGAAGTGGCCAAAAGCGATATGCGATCTGTTCCCCTGAGGACGATCTGTTCCGGAATGAGGCAGAAGTATTCCGGAACGGGCGGTGTTATTGGGGAGAACAGATTCTTCAAGTTGTGGCACAAAACAACCTATTGGCTCACCGGCGTCTGCCATCACAGCTCATGCTTCCACTCTTTCCCGCTTTAACATCTTACTTGCGTCTTTCGATTCCATTCAATTCATGGTTTTTTGTTGCAAGAAGACTGATGGTTCTTTCAATTTCATTAACTGGCTACTTCAATCTCCACCCCTTGAATTCCTCACTTCATAAAAGGTTTAGACCCAGAGGCCAACTAATGGATGTTTTGTGTAACTACCCTTCAACGGCAGTCAACAAGCCCGACTTGATATCATAAACGAAACCAACGGATCGCTCGCCTAGCTCTTTACTGATGAGAGGGGATTTCTTGAGGATCGTGAGGTCATCTTTCACGCTTTGCTCAATACTAGACAGTGGTTAGCCACGATGAACGAAAACCATCGGGGGAAAGGATAGAAGTCCGGTATTATACGTACTTAGTAATCGCGCCGAAAGACATCGTATCAACATCCTTGTTGCCTGGGAAGCGCTTTTTCAATCCGTCACGAATGAGAGAGTCATTGAAGTGACTAGCACCACAATCTAAGTTTGATTAGTATTAGGTGCTGGCGATTATAGGAATGCAGCATACCCGTGTGATGGACCACCATGATGTCGGAAAGGCCGATAAAGACATCCAGTGCAACAATGTCATTCAGAATCGGGGCGATATGTCCGCATACGTTTCGTATAACAAGGGCATCTGGTAGATTTGGTTAGTCCTCATAACGCCGTTGTTCAACATGATAAATTCGAAAAGCCTCTCTTCAACACTCACCACCTGGGTTCAACCCTAGAAACGTATCTGGATTAGAGCGCGGATCGATACAAGTTACTATATACGTGTTAGGGCTGACAGAGACCCACTAGAGGGGCGGACTGATGGAATATTTCATACTGATTGCAATTTTGGCAGGGCTCTTCCCCGCATCACTCATTTCAGAGAAGGTCGGGAATGGTTCGTGAGTAGCGGCTAGCTGCCTTTTCCAAATGTTAATCAACTGTTTTCTTCTGGTAGAGGGACCTTCATGGTTGAAATACCTGTTGCGCTCAAGAAGCTCTGCAACGGTAGGAGACATTCTGGTCAGAGGTGCTGGGAGACGACGGCGAGACAAAAATAATAATTTCTTTTACGATTTGGGGAAGATCAAGCGGACAAGATTGCTGAATATCAAGTGATGTTGAGCTTGCTGATCTGAAATATGAGGAGAATTCTAATCTCTTTTATACTTGAAGGAAGTCTCCATGGCCCACAGCACTCTTTCACCCCATGTCATATCAATAGTGTGATATATTAGAATGGAAAAGTATGTTCAAGCCCACGCCGGGGGACCTATATCCCAAAAAAGCATTGAGTGGATGTGAAAATTATAATTATTCGATCCGGGAGGAATGCGGAGATTTTGTGATGTCAATTTCGTAGAAGGATCAAGATGAAATGGCATCTTACAGTCACTGACCGGGGTACTGATTTGCCAATACGGTATAGTGTAGGTTAGAGAACATCCCATGTGTCGTCGCATTGGGGTGGCTGAAGGCGGTATACGCTGAGGTAATACTGCTGTAAGAGCTTCGGCGTGTATACCCTGTAGTCAGAATCTTCCGTTGGAGCGGAATGCTGAGGTTGGGGCTTCTAACCCTTTTAGGAAAAGAGTACCCCGGTCTTTCGCTTACGAAAGCAGCATGCCATCAACCCAGTCGCTGCTTGTTCTTCTCCCTTCATCTTCATCGCCTGCTTTACTCTCTGATTTGCACTACTGTAATTCCACCATGGCCACAGGATTTGAATTTGTAATTCACCCATCAGATGGGAATGCGGGCACAAGCAAAGCCGATAAGATTCGGATTCGGAGACAAGCAATGAAGGCAGTTGGAATCTCTCGGCGGCAACGTGGGAATTACGGCCAATACAACCTACGACAGTACCCCGTCTATATAGACAGCCGGCAGCAAACGATAGACACATATAATGACCCCCCCAAAGCCGTCCAGGAGATTGCATGGATCAATACAATTCCAGCGCAACTATCCAGCAAAGGATTTGAGTTGATGAAGATAGAATATGGCGTAGACATATTAGATCTATCTGGACTGATAACAATCCATGTGGGTCGAGCCGCCGCCCGAATTCTATCCTCTGATCGTGCCCTTTTGGTTCGCTTGCTACGATGCAAGCAGCAGTGGTCCTATCTGTCCTATCTCCCCAGTCGATATGGTTACAACGCTTGTCTAGATGACGCCATGCACTGTGTCACAGCTAAGATGAGGCAAATAATCTTCTCCACCGACCAGCAGCCTAGTTCTATGGTGCTGTCGCTCTACGGGAAGGCCCTCAAAAGTCTGCAAGCGGCAGTCAACGATCCTGTCTCGTGTCTAGAGCCGAACGTCCTGTGTGCAACTGAGATCCTGGCTCTCTTCGAGGTATGTTAAGTGTAGGCCGTCGTTGAATCCGAGTTAATCGGTTATCGTTGCAGCTTCTCAGCTTTTCCGGGGGCGATACGTGGAAGCACCATATGGCGGGTGCAGCGCGACTGATCGAGCTACGGGGCCCCCAGAATTATAATACTGATTTCGACCAGGCCCTGTTCATGGCTCTTGCGGGTCTAATTGTAAGCATCGCTTTTTGACACACAGTGGTCGCGAAGCAAAGATCCCAAATCAATTCAATCGACCAAACAACTAACACACTCCCAGCTGACCGAAGCCATCCTGAACAATGAGCGATGTTTCCTCGAACGCGACGAATGGCAAGCAGTTCTGCAGTCCATGATTGTGCCCGATAGCACATTCACAGACCGAAGCCCCATTGTTATATCTCTATGGAGCCGTGTCGTCCACGGCGCTGGCCTCTTCAAAGACGTAACGTCTATAATCTACGGCCAAGAAGAGTATTCCCAAGCCCGTATTGAAAATCTCATTCGCGGCGGTCTTCGCGCTCGGGAAAGTGTCATTAGATGGCGGCGCGATTTCGATAATGTGCCCGAAACCACAACCCAAGACCAATACAACAAGCGGTACCAGATTCTTGGAGTTTGTCTCTCTTGCCTCGCCTTGCTGAATCGCCTCATTGGAGCCATTGATCCATCACGGCGAACGGACTTTGAAGATGAATCGCAGGCATTAGCGAGGGAGGTCGCAAGGATGAAGAATGAAGCGTCATTCAAAAGCCCCGTGGCAGGGTTTTTCCTGTCGCAAAAGATGAGCATTGCCCAGTCCATCCTAGATTCTGCCAGTACTTGGAAAGATGATAAGCAAGACGAGCCTAAGGAGAGCCACATGCAGGGGAATCTGATTGAGAAATGGAGATTTGAACACTGGTGCGCGGTTCTAGGACGAGCAACTTGTTGCACTAAGACTGTGCATTGAGCAAATGTACCTCTCAATGTGCATATGTTAATTATTTCTTTGGTTTCGATATTGACAGCGTATCCGAACCTTAGCTATTTGTCACAGTCAGCTATTCCTTTCTCAAACTAAATATCGTAGCTAGCAATTGTCATGAAACATTTATCGTAGCAGCTCTTTCGGCCGCCCTCTTTAGAAAACTCATACCTAGAACCCCCGAATTCCTCAGTCCACCTCCAAAATTACCCATCATCCAGCCATGCCGTAACACCAATCCCGTATTTAAGGGTTGTGCTCCGACTGCGCACGTATAGTTCTCTTATTTCATGAAGATCGGTATGCAGCCCAGAGTCCCTCGCGGCATGATTTTTCTTCATTTAAAGTCGCCAACTCCTTGGCGCTTCTCCACATCTCTCGAGTTCCGTCACAAAAATAATTTCAGTTCTCTTCATAATCTCGCCATCATTGTTTATAGGCAGAATGGCCTCTTGACTCTGCGTATCCCCAACAGGCGAGCCGACACGGTGGAGGAGCGATCACGCATCTCTTCTAGCTGATGATTATCACTTCCGCTAAAGTTCTTATAGCCGCTCCTGCCACGAACTGTGTAGGCCTTGGAAGCGTCGCTAGACAAGAAATCGAAGCGTCGCAACACCCTCTCTAGCTTGAATAAATTAAGTAAGTTAAGTAAGTAAACTAGAGGAGTAAATATAAGTAAATAAGCAAGCTAGAGGAGGAGGTGCTTACTTATTAAGCTTACTAGCTTAATAGGAGTAGTAGTAGAAAAGTTAGTAGATTTTAGTAGATTTTTTTAAGTAAATATTAGTATTATTAGTTATGAATATAGTTATACATAACTAGACTGCCTATTTCAAGCAGTAGCTAAACTTTATTTATATATCGCCTATATTTCTTATCCCCCACCAAAATAGCCCCCCTACCGTTCTCTTTAGTTCTATTACAAATTTATTAAACTACCTATCCCCCTTATCTAAGTGATATCTTAGGACTTTACTAAAGATAACCTATGCCTTAATAATAATATAAACTCTAATAATTGCCCTTTTTATAGCGGCCACGGCGTTAAATAAGGTTTAAGCCAGGAGTTAGGCAATAATAATAGTAATTATAATAACATTAATTAGAACTGTGAGGTGATACGCTCCGCACTACCCGAGCCACACAAACTTGCAAAAGGTAAGCGAGTGACTAGCAAGATGCCAGGAACGGCTGTGCAGAACAATATATATAAGCAAGGTGACCCTGTTACCTAATAAGAACTAATTTAAGGCCCCCCAAATACTGTATAGAGAGCTTAAAAGAACACTAAGCTTTATTTAATAATATAACTATTATATTTAGAATTAAAAATCTAATTGACTATTCTTAAATATATACGCTACTATAGTATAAGATATTTAACGCATAATATCTACTAAGCGATACTTTAAAAAGAATAAAGTAGGATATAAATATAATAAGTATAGTAGGATTAACTTTAAAATAAAGAAGTAGAAGATAATAGTTATAAAGCAGTTATAAAGTACTTATAATATATTGCAAGTAGCTTTAGAGCTAAGCTCTTCTTATATATAGTAATCGGCCAGATTACTATCAATAATTATCGTCTATAAGAGATTGGAATACTATACTTTCGTATTATAATTACTAAATGAGTTATCTAAGCAAATGTAACGTGTCCCGTTCTACGTCACCAAATGGCTATAAAAAGACAGACAATGCTCGCGAATCTATCGCGATGTAAGGGGGCAAGGTACTTCGAGGCAGCTCAAAGGAAATAAGGTTCTATTGAAAGCTAAACTATATAGACCTTGCAAATAACAAGACGTTCGGACGAAGAACAGAACAGATTCGAGTCGACGTGATTAAGATAGAGGGGTAGCCGTGGTACGTGCACGGGCTTCGAGAGGCTTCGATAGAATTCTACTGTCGTCGAGTGTTTTACCGAGACGTCCTTGTAACGGGACGGTCCCGTTGCACGCGACGTTGCGGGATCCAATATATGTACTCTTATAACAAACTATTAAAATATAAGATTGTATATTAGGCGACTATAAACTCTATTGGCCTTCTGTTTGCGACAAACTCGAGAACGCTACCTCGCTAATTTAAACAATATTTAATAGCTAGACGTTAAAGAATCATAAGTCCACGATTATTAACGTATATGTTCACCGTCTAAAGAGAAGGCCGTGTTATTAACTACTTACTTTACTAAAGTATTTCAGTCGCCCTTTTAAAGTTAACTACGCGAAAATCGTTAAGGCCGTTCTATAGCAATATAATATTACTAAAGATATTCTTAACTACTATAAGGATATAAAGGTCACTATCTAAGAAGCGTAATAAAAGGGACTAAGATAAGTCACTCTAGAAAGGTAGAAGGAGAAGAAAAGGATAAGATTAAAGTAAAGTCGTATATTGTAAGGAAAGGAGATAAAGCCGAAAGCTTTATATATACAAGAAAGGGATACTAAGGCACTTTAACCAAATCGAATTAAAGACCAGCCTATACTACTGCACTACTCTATTACCTAGTCTATTATATTTAGAATAGATAAGGAAACTTATAAGAATAAAGGCATAATATATTAGTAAGTTCTATAATAAATTAAGCTCGGACCCCTAGAACTTAGTTACTAAATCAAATTAAACTACTAATATGTCCTTCTATTTTCTATATAACTTACCGTTTAAAATAGGCTAAAAGAAGTAGAACTTGCAATTGGCTATCGTTAATTTTAAAGTTAGCAAATTTAGTAAGCTGCTATAAATATATTTATATATTAATATAAGCAGCGATTAACTCCTATATAGGAGGCCTTCTTTACTAATTAGGTACTTAAATAGGACTTATAAGGATTTACTCTCTTATATACGCGACTATAAGAAATAGGGGCTTAAATCCTTAATTAAAACGGTGATACCGAGCCCCTTAATAGAGTATAGTGTTCGCAGTAATAAATAAAAGAATAAATTGATTACTTATCGCATCGTATTTATAAGAAAGCCGATTTATCGCGATATAAATAAATAATTGCGATATTGTAAATCACCAGTGTTGTACTAAATCGTAGTAATCAAAATCTTCACAAAGGCCTTTACCCCCCCCTCTTACGCTTACTAGTAACTCTCTTCTCTAACCTTTTATAACTTTTATATAGTACTAGATTATAAGTTATTTTTTTAAGGGAGGGGGATTAAATAATATTATAGAGAGGAAGCGCCTATAGGGCAGGTCTAAAAAATTTGACTCTTATATATATGTTAGAACGTACGGCGTAAAATTGGTTCTATATTTACACCTTTTACTACACTATAAGAGTTTCAAGTCTGTCTATATATTTATAAGGACTTTTAATTATCTAATTGTTATTACTCCTTATAAATAAAATTACTATTGCGAACACTAGTAGTGTATAGGTAGGTAGCTACTTTAAATAAAATTCCTATATTAAATCCTTATTCGCCTAATCGATAGAAAGTACATAAATTAATAGGGTATAGCTAAGGTAAATTTAAGAGGTTTATAATCCTTATAAGAGAGTATAAAGAAAGGTTAGTAGAGTTGCGTTAGGTATATATACGAATATAATCGCCATATAAGATATCTAATTAGATATATATAACCTTAAAGAACAGTTAAATAGCTTACTAATATCTTCCTATCTAAGATTAAACCACCTAGTAACGAAGCTTAATTATATCTTTTTAACGGCTATATAAGCTACTATATAGTAGAGTTTCTATTATAATGTAAATAGAATAATATACAAGTTGTCTTTTAACTATATTATTTAACGTATATACTATAACTCCTAAATCTATTATACTTCTCCCCTATTAAATTAAAGTATTAGAAGTAGATTCTAGATCTTATATCTCTTAATAATATGGCTCTAATTAAGAAGCACTACTTTCTTAAGTAGTACTATAAGACCTAAGAGAAAGGCCTTATAGTAAGGACGATTAAATTTAGGAAGTATACCTTTACTATCTATCTATAAAATCTGCGTAAGGTCTTTAAATCTTTATAAATTAAAAATAAGGCTTTAATAGAACCTTTAAGCTTTAAATAAGCTAATAGCGATTAGCTTAACGTTATAGCTACCCTAAAAAAGTCTCGCGATATATATTAGATAATTTACGTCTTTATATTAAGTATATGCCTAATTAAAAGACTTAGTTTATAAGGCATATTGCTAGTATATATAGTAAGAAGTAGGCAAACCGAGTAAATGTTATAGGAGAGTCGATAAAAGAGGACGATAACGTAATCTATAAGTATATAGCCTATCCTACCTAATACGCGACGCGTTATTTAACAACTACCTAAATAACAATATCATAATAGCAAGAGGCTCTTTTTCGAGAGAGTAGAGTTAACTTAAGTATTTAAGCCTATAAGCCGGGCTAAATTATAACGTGTCCCAATTAAGCGACGTGTTAGCGGTATTAGACTAAAACGCGGTTCTGCTACTCTAAATTGCCGTCTTATACTAGTATAAGAGGGAGTCTTAAGTAGTTAATTCTATTAATAGATTAACGTAGTATACCGCTTAAGATTATAACTATATAGTAGATAGCTAGTATTCTAGCTACTTAATACGCTAGATAGACCGACCTACTTACTATTAGTTAGAACTAGGTACAGAATTTTATTACCTACTATAATAATCTAAAATCTAAATATAAGAATCCTATACTTATTCGGGCCTAGTTTAAACGTATTTAAAATATAAAAATATAGTAACGTATTCTATAAGCGAGAGACGTATATAAGCAAGAGACGCACCTTAAAAACTCCCCAAAATTAGAAAATTAATACTTTAATATCTTAACAACCACTTAATAATAAATTCTAATAATTTAGATTCGGGCTTTTATATACGCTCTATAGCTTCTATTAAAGTTATATAGTAAATGGTTTAGTGGTTTTTAAGATATTAGATTTTGGGGGCCAAATTAAGGCCAGATTACTATATCTTAAAAAAAACCAAACCATTTACTATATAACTTTAATAGAAGCTATAGAGTGTATATAAAAGTCCAAATCCAAATTATTAGAATTTATTACTAAGTGGTTATTAAGATGTTAAAGTATAAATTTTCTAATTTTTGGTAAGTTTTTAAGATGCGTCTCTTGCTTATAGAATACGTTATAGAATTCTTAATAAGAATATTTAGAATTTTAATAAACCTGGCTACTAGATAGGTATTATAACTATAAAGGTATTATTAGAACTAATTGGGCTAGCTAATCTAGGACTATATAGCTAGGTAATTAAAAATAGGTTATAATTATTAAATATAGGCTCTATAAAAATCGGCCTCTATATCTCTACGCAGTAGAGCCCAGGAACCTAGCAGTTATTATTGGCGTTCTATTAAGATCGTGCTAATTCACTGTTAGAGCAAACGCGGAGACGTACGCACGGCTGCGCAGCGTTGGCGCTACGACATAGTAGTGGTATAAAGGGTTTTTACTGAGAGGGTAAGCCCTAGTAAAAGCTTAAAACACAACCATTATATCTTAACGTACGTTAAATTAGCCATTTAAATACGGTATTTACCTGTAGCATCCCCCATTCCTCCTATATGGTATATAATTACACTATATAGCACCTATACAGCGCGGTAACTAAACGAACCATATACGCCCTGGGAAGCCTATAATAAGCCTTTTGTTCTCTATCTTACCTAATAGCTTAGACTTACCCGCGTAGTATTTCGTTTTCCTCTATACTTTTAGCTAGGGATATATATAGGGGACCTAGGTTAGTGTTAGCGACTTAGTCAATTAAGGCACGAGCATAGGAAGAGGGACGCGCAAGCCTATACGATTAGATTGTCTATAAACGAGGATCTAAAGCTAGAGAAAGGAAAGGGGAAAAATAGTAGTGCCGCTTAAGGTTTTATGCAGCCCTTAAGTTACATAACTGCAACTATCTAACTGTTTGCAACTGTCTGCGACTATCTACAACTATCTGCAACTATCCGCCGTTTTCCACCAGCGCTGTAACATTACCCCCCCTCCCCCCCCCCCCCCTTCTAAAAAAAGCCTGCCCTTAGGCTTTGTATGTCCGTATTATGCCTATAGGGCATTCTTGTCTTTATACTCTATCGGCAACCTACTATCCTTACTATACTAGCATTCCATCTACTTATCTAAGTACTTTAGCAGTCTAGGTTTGTTAGGGTAACGGCTATAGAACTCTTATAATTTATAGGGACTACTTATAAAATTCTATGCGGGGTACTAGGTAGGGTCTAGATTATATCCTTTCTAACTTACGCGGTACTTTAGCGTTCTCCTTACAAGTTTATAGGCTAGTATTTCTTTAATTTCCTATTTATTACTGCCATTAACTTAAATTGGTAGGGGTGGTTTATTCTTTTATCTAGGCAATAGGTTATTTATAGCTTTTTATAGCTTATCTAGTAAGAATTTAGGGTAGACCTTAATTAAATCTAGGAGCTTTACTTTATATACATTGCCTCTCTTTTTAAACCCCTTATATGGTTCTACCATCTAATAGTCTAGCTTACGGCTAGGCCGTTCTATCTTTTAGTTCTTTATTATAACCTAGACCTTATTACCTACAGTAAAGTCAAGCCTACGCCTATACTTATTTGCCTACTATTCTATTAATTTCTAGGCCTTTTTTAGGTTTATATAGGCTACTTTCTAGGCTTCTTCTAAGCGTTTAGCATAATACCATACTTTCTTATAAGATAGTTTTTTATATACGGTCTGTGGCCCTTTAAGTCTTTCCCAGTTAAAGCTTATATAGTATAAATACCCTATTTCCGGCTAGATAGGTGCAAATCCTATAAAGTTATAGGGTAAAGTAGCCTGGGCGTAGTCTATTAGGGGTAGCAGTTTAGCTTAATTATCCTAGAAGTAGCTAATAAAGGGTTAGAGTCTCTAGTCTAAATACTAGTTTATAATCTCTGTCTAGCCGTCTATCTAGGGGTAGTATGCTATAGAAAGCTTTAGCTTAATGCTTAGGATCTGGGTAAATTTATTCCAGAAAGCTAATATAAACTATAGCCCGTAATTAGATATAATAGTATCTAGTATAGTAAAAACTCTTTACAACGATATGGTTTTTTACGCCGTCCGTATCGTTATACCAAAGGTATCGTTATATTCAGACTTTGTACGTAAAACACACCAAACGTCAAAATTATGTAATGATATTGCATATCTATAAGCCCGAAGTCAAAATTGAGCCATCAGCTCCACCAAAACCGATTTAATTGTCGTCGTCCTTGGATTTGACGCTCGTGCCTTAATAGAGTTATAATAACCTCTCTCTCACCATCCTCCTGTTGCTCCTTATATAGACGAAGCTTTTGCAAGGCCTCTATTGCCTCATTAAGTCTAATTCGAGATTGTTGGGAGTCCTCCTCATTTTTTTCTGCATCGCGATCTGGCCCGGCGTAGAGCTCCGCCATGTGCTTAATAAGATCTTTAGTAGAGTCTACTATATCTTCGCCCGGAAGATAAATGAAATTCTAAATATTTATAGGCTCACGGGTCCTTCCAGCAGCATGTAGTTGTTTAGCCATCTCTTGCACCTCATTAATAACTGGATCTATATAATTACAAGGGCGAGGCGGCGGGCCTTCTCTTAAGCTAAAGAGAGTAAATTTAACAAAGCAATTATTGATTGCTTTTGGTGTAACTTCCTTCCAAGCTGTAATTTCCTATTGAATAGCCCAAAGCACATGCATCTGCTTAATTGGATCTTAATCTTAAAGGGAGTGCTCCACCATAAATCTAAGCCAATATCGTCGGTAGTATAACTTGAAGTTTACAATACAGTAAAACCTCTTTAGTACGATACCGTTTGTTAGCGACTCAGTCAATCGAGGCACGAGCACGGCATAAGGGACACGCAAGCCTGTACAATTAGTAGTCTATAAACGAGGATCCAAAGCTAGAGAAAGGAAGGAGAAGAATAGCAGCGCCGCTTAATATTTTATGTGGTTCTTAAGTTACGTAACTCGCGTCTACCATAATCCACGTCTGCCAAGATCTACCGTTTTCTACCAGCGCCGTAACATTATCCCCCCCTCCGAAAAAGCCTGCTCTTAGGCTTTATATGTCCATATTATATCCGTAGGGTATTCTTGTCTTTATGCTTAATAGGCAGCCTATTGTCTTTACTATACCAGCACTCCATCTACTTGTTAAGGTACTTTGGGGGTCCGGGTTTATTAGGGTATTAGTTATAGAATTCTTTAAGTCTCTAGGGGCAGCCTATAAAGTTCTAGGCAGGGTACTAGGTTGGGTCTAAATCATAGCCTTTCTATTAGATACGGTATTATAGCGTTCCTTATACTAGTTTATAGGCTAGTATTTCGTTAACTTCCCATTTATTATTGCTATTAACTTAAATTGGCAGGGGAGGCTTATTTTTTTGTCTAGGTAGTAGGTTATTTGCAGCCTTCCATAGCTTATCCAGCGAAAAGATAGGATAGACTTTAATTAAGTCTAGGAGCTTAACCTTGTATAAGTTGCCTTCTTTATTAAGGATCTTATATGGTCCTGCTATCTTATAGTCTAGCTTATAGCTAGGCCGTTCTTTTAGTTCTTTATTATAACCTAGACCCTATTATCTATAGTAAAGTTAGGCTTGCGCCTATGCTTATTTACTTACTGTTCTATTAATCTCTAGGCCTTTTCTAGATTTATATAGGCTACTATCCAAGCTTTTTCTAAGTATTTGGCATATTGCTAGGCTTCCTTATAAGATAGTTTTTTATGTATAGTCTATAGCCCCTCTGGTCTTTCCCAGTTAAAGCTTATATAGGGTAAGTATCCTATTTCTAGCTAAATAGGTGCAAATCCTATAGAGTTATAGAGTAGGGTTGCCTAGGCGTAGTTTATTAGGGGTAGTAGTTTACCCTAGTTATCCTAAAAGTAGTTAATAAAGGGCCGGAGCCTTTAGTCTAAGTATTAATTTATAATCTCCGTCTAACATCTGTCTGGGGGTGGTATGCTGTGGAAAGCTTTAGCTTAATACTAAGGATCTAAGTAAACTTATTCTAGAAGGCTAATATAAACTACGGCCTATAATTGGATATAATAGTATCTGGTAGTCTATAAATTCGATAGACATAATAGATATATAGTTGGGCTACCTCCTTGGTATTAATATCCTTATAATAGGGGATTAAGAATAGGCGCTTACCAAAGCAGTTAACTAGGATTATTACCATATTATATCCGTTACGGTCCGTAGGCAGCTTGTAAAAGTCTATAAAAATATACTACTAGGGGCGTTCTAGTATTAGGAGTGGCTTTAATAGTCCTAAGGTTTTATCCTGTGGAATTATAGACCTATAGCAGTTATTACAGTTCCGTATATAGCGGTTAATATCCGTAACTATTCCGGGCTAGTAGTAACAGTTACCAATAATCTTATAGGTCTTATTCTTTCTAGAGTAGGCCGTAGAGACCTAGGTATATACTTTGGCAATAAGCTGGGTCCGTAAATTCTATTCCTCTACTACTACTAGCCGTTCCTAATGCTTAAGCAGTCTGTTTTTAAGGGACCATAGGCTAGTAGCATTCTTTACCTTTTTATAGTACTCCTATAGAGAAGGGGCCGTACGGTTTGCCTACAGTAGTTTATTAATAAGGTTAAGTTCTGTGGAGTTAATGGGACATATCTTAGTATCTAAAGGGTCTGTATTTAGCTCTGCTTATATTTAGGGGTTAAGGTGCTCTAGTTATAGTAGTGTCTAGGTCTATAATAAGATCTTTATAGCTGCCTGGTTACCTAGGTCCTGTTTATACCTTATAAGAGCATCCGCACGGTTTATAGCGCCTAGTCTATACATAATTAAGAAGTTAAACTAAGATAGGATATCCACCTAGCATACCTGCTGGGCCGTAAGGGCCTTGGTTGTTATAAAGTATTCTAGGGCCTTATAATCTAAAACCACCTTAATAGGCTTAGGGGTCCCCTCTAGCTATACACGCCATTGCTAAAAGCTAGAGATAATAGCCAGCATTTCTTTGTTATGGATATAGTAGTTTAGCTTAGCATCTATTATAGTCTTTAAATAGTATACAACAGGGTGCTATTCTCCGTTCAGTTGCTTCTGGGAGAAAATACCAGCTATTACGCTATCTAAGGCATCAGTTTCTAGTATTAAGGGCCGTTCTAGGTTAAAGTAGGTAAGTAGGGAAGCTAATACCAGCCGTTTTTCAAGCTTATTAAAGGCCTGTATATATACGGCGTTAAAGTGGAATGGCTGGTCTTTCTTAGTAAGGTGGTTAAGAGGCTAGGTAATCCTACTATAGTTCTTAATAAAGCGTTAGTAGAAGTTACAGAAACCTAAAAATAATTACACCCCTTTTACAGTCCATAGGGGTGTCTATTAGTTGATTATAGCCGTTTTCTCTAAGTTGGCCTTAATTCTATCTATACTAATAATAAAACCTAGGTACTTTGTACGCTTAATACTAAATTCCAATTTCCTAATATCGGCCTGGAGACTAGCCTTATAGAGCCGTTATAGGACTTTATAGATATGCTCCTTGTGTTTTAACTTATTCTTAGAGTAGATTATAATGTTATCCAGGTAGGCTATATAGAAGTTATTAAGGTAGTTAAAGAGTATATTATTTATATATTGCTAGTACGTAGCCGGTCCGTTAGTTAGTCTAAAAGGAAGTACTTTATATTTATATATTCCGTAACGGGTCTAAAATATAGTAAGATCTTCCGATCTAGGGTCTATTCTAATCCGGTAAAAGGCCTGACGGATATTAAGCTTAGTAAAGATCTTAGCTTTACTTATTTAGGTTAAAGTCTTATTAAGTAAGAGTAGTAGGTAGCGGTCCTTGTGGGTTATATTATTTAGTTTGCGGTAGTTAATACAGAAATAAAGTCCTCTATTTAGCTTTTTAGCAAAGAGAATAGGCGATTTAAAAGGGGCTTAACTAGGTTTAATAAAGCCCTTATTTAGGTTATTAATAAGGTACTACTTTATAGCCTATAATTCGGCAGTAGACTGCTAATAAAGGGGGCTATAGCTAAGTATATCTTTCTTATCTGGCTTAATCTTAATCTTGTAGTTATATAGTTAGTAAGGCGGGAGTATATCTAATACTACTTTGGAGAACACGTCCTTAAATTTCTAGTGTTAATAGGGTAGTTTCTGTTCTACTAGCTTTTTATCTATAAGCTTGCCTTTCTATTTACTAAGCTTATTTTCCTTTTCTTTAATTATTTAATCAATTTTATATAAGCTAGTAGTAAAGGTAATAGTATTAGGTTGAACTAAGTTCTAGTAGAATCCTACGGCGCTAATATAGCAGATATTAACTAGTAGGAGGCCCATAGGTTTCTTTACGGACTATTATTAGGCCGTATTTTACGGCCTAGGGTTTATAATCTTTCTTAGCTCCTGTTCCATCTTCCGCAAATTATCCCTCTAGTCTATATGTTTAGTATAGCATCTAATACTCCTTGCTATTCTTTGTAGCTATATAGGGCCTAAGTTCCCTATAGGGAGCTCCGCTAGCTTTTTACTAACTTTTTTAATTTCTGGTGTAGGTGGCATGATATAGGTAGTCTAGGGGCGGCGTAGTATATAGATCCGTTACGGGTTAAGCTATACGTTCTTTTTAAAAGCCTAGTCCCTACGCATAGCATTAGCCTAGTAAACGGTGTCTATCTATAGCCGTATAAGGTTTTTTATTATAATGCTAATTTCCTTTATAAAAGAGGGTGTTAAGGGTAGGGTTTTGGGCTAGATAAGCCGTCTACCCCATACGTCAAGCTATAAGCCTAGATAGGCTAGCCATTTTCTTTTTAAGATTATATTGTGGCTTCCTAGGTCCATAATAAGAAAGGGGACGTTATACTACCTTTGTCCGTCTACACAGAGGTAAATCCGCAAGATAGTTATAATGGGTGGTCCTCTCCGTCCGTTATACCCGCGAATAGGAATTAGTTTAGGCAGTTCTTTAAGGGGTGCATTTAAAAAGTCAGCTAGCTTTATAGCATACTAAGTGTCTATTAAGGCAAAGGTATTTGCTCTAGAGTTAGCCAAAGTAGAGGTTAAAACTTAATATCTATTACGGAATAAGGTATAAGGAATAGTGCAGCTTCTTTTACTAATTAGCCGACCTAGATTAATATATAACATATTAATCCCTTTTAACCCTAAAGAGGAGTCTTCCTCTAGGGTTCCTCTTTTTCTAACTCTATACTATCCTCCTAAATTAACAGAACCTTGCCTATTTTTGCCTTTGTCTAGCAATCCTTTACAAAGTGGTTTTTCTGGCCATATAAAAAGCAAGCTCCTTAATTACTAAGGGCCTGTTTATAGGGGTTGTTGTATATAGGCCAAGTATATGCCAGACCCGCAGTAGAACTAGCTGCACGGCTAGCTACTGAATTAACGGTGGGCTATATGGCTGGTGCTATAGGAGTTGCAGATCATGCTAGGGTGTTATAGGCTATTTATAAAGTGCTTATAGTCTAGTTTAGAGAGTTTCTAGCTTTATACCGCTTAGATTATACCTTAATTTAATAAAGGCCTTAGTTAATAGCTAGGCAGTAGTCCATAAGTACCTTTAGTGTCTGTACAGTAGTAAAAACTAGCAGTACGGCGCGCTATAGGTCTAGGGTAAGCTTATTAAAGAGGTCTAGTATTAGGTCTTTATAGGGAATTTAGGCTTAGCCGGCTAGGTGCAGAAAGTAGGTCTAAAAGGCTAAAAAGGTCTCCATTATCTTTATATTAAGAGCTTTATAATTAAGGCGGGCGTTCTATATCTTAAAGGGGTCCTTGTAAATGGAAGATAGGTAGTTAACCATCTCTTCTTTAAAGAGGAAGGGGTCTGCCAAGTCCTAGGCATATTGCAGACGTAGATGCGTCTATACATCCCCGCTAGTACGGCCGAAGACGTAGGCCATTTTAGCTTAGGTAATAGGGAAGTGATTTATATTAACTTTAAGCTTATCTTACAGTTAAAGCTTCTAATTGTTAAATATAGGGTTAGTTCCGTTTATAAGCAATAGGGGGTCCGCAACCTTTACGGACCGCGATAATGCTAATGCTATACGTTAGGCTAGGGTCTTAAGGACTATAGTAAGTCTTTAGGTATCTAATAGCTCCTCGCTAGGTATAGGGGTGTCTTTAGTTTTAAGCAGCTCTTAAAGCCGTTTAATTTCAGTATTAGCTGCTACAAGCTCTTCCTAGGGGGTTAAAACGGCGACTGTTTTACTATTAGAGGTATTTGTGGGTCCTGCAATGGCTTTGCCGGCTACTGTATTTCTTGGCATAGTAGTAGGGGTATTAGGTAATTTCCAGTATTTGTTTATTTTCTAGGGGTTCTGGTCCATGCGTGTCCTATTCTTAGATTTCGCGTTCTGTTTATATTCTTTTGGTTCTTAGGGGTCTGTCCTGTCCTTATAGTCCTAGTAATGTCCTTAGGGTCCTATTCTGTGTCCTTTATAGATATATTTAAGTTCCTTCTTAGGAAGAAAGAGTAGTTAAGCTTTAAATAATATTAGCGACTTAGTTAATTAAGGCACGAGCATAGCATAAGGGACGCGCAAGCCTGTATAATTAGTAGTCTATAAACAAGGATCCAAAGCTAGAGAAAGGAAGGAGAAGAATAGCAGCGCCGCTTGATATTTTATGCGGTCCTCAAGTCACGTAACTCGCGTCTACCATAATCCACGTCTGCCAAGATCCACCGTTTTCCACCAGCGCCATAACACCGTTTTTGTAGCCGAGCATATCGTAATACCAATGGTATTGTTATACAAAATTGTCACGTGATGCGTTAATAGGCGGGAAAAAGGAAGTAAGCCACCCTAAAAGGGTATAATCCACCCACTTTCCGGACTAAATAGGGCTTCTCCCATATAAAATCTTATCTAGTTATAACGATTTTGGTAGAGCCACCTTAACAATATCGTCAAAAGTTAGACTATCGTAATATTACACCAAAAAAGGCTTGATTAAGGGGTATAGATCGTAATATAAATATATATCGTTATATACCCCATATTGTAATAAGGGGGGTTTACTATAGTCTATAAATTTAGTAGATGTAGTAGATATATAGTTAGGCCGCCCCTTTAGTATTAATATTCTTATAATAAGGGATTAAAAACGGGCGCTTGCTAAAGCGGTTAACTATAACTATAGCCATATCATATCTATTACGGTCTATAAGTAGCTTATAGAAGTCTATAAAAATATACTGCTAGGGGCGTTCTAGTATTAGGAGTGGTTTTAATAGTTCTAGGGTCTTATCTTATAGAATTATAGACCTATAGTAGTTATTACAGTTTTATATATAGCGATTAATATCTACAACTATTCTAGGCTAGTAGTAACAATCGCTAATAATCTTATAGGTTTTATTTTTTCCAGGGTAGGCCGTAAAGATTTAAGTATACGCTTTAGCAATAAGCCAAGTCCGTAAGTTCTGTTCCTTAGCTACTACTAGCCGTTCCCTATACTTTAGTAGTCTATTTTTAAGAGACCACGGACTAGTAACGCCCTTTGCCTTTTTATGGTACTCCTATAATAAAGGGGCCATACAATTTACTTATAGTAGCTTATTAATAAGATTAAGTTCTATAGTATTAATAGGGCACATCTTGACCTTTATAGGGTCTATATTTAGTCCTATCTATATTCTAGGGTTAAGGTACTCTAGTTATAGCAGCGTCTAGGTCCGTAATATAATCTTTACAGCTATCTAGTTATCTAGGTCTTACTTATACCTTATAAGGGCATCTATATAGTTAGTTACGCCTAGCTTATATATAATTAGAAAGTTAAACTAAGATAGGATGTCCGCCTAGTATACCTACCAGGCTGTAAGGACTTTAGTTATTATAAAGTATTCTAAGGCCTTATAATCTAAGACTACCTAAATAGGTTTAGGGGTCCCCTCTAACTATACATACTAGTACTAAAGGCCAGAAATAATAGCCAGCATCTCTTTATTATAAATATAGTAATTTAGCTCCGCATCTATTATAATCTTTAAATAGTATATAATAGGGTGCTATTCTCCATCCGGCTATTTCTAAGAATAAATAGTAGCTATTACACTATCTAAAGCATCCGTTTCTAATATTAAGGGCCGTTCTAGGTGGAAATAGGCTAATAGCGGCGCAGAGATTAGCCGCTTTTTAAGTTTATTAAAGGCCTTTTTGCATGCATTATTAAAATAAAAAGGTTAGTTCTTTCTAGTAAGGCAGTTAAGGGGCTAAGTAATCCTGCTATAGTCTTTAATAGAGCGTTAGTAGAAGTTATAGAAACCTAGAAATAATTATACCCCCTTTATAGTCCTTAGGAGTTCCTATTAATTAATTACAGCCGTTTTTTCTAGGTCTGCCTTAATTCCGTCTATACTAATAATAAACCCTAAGTACTTAGTGCGCTTAATACTAAATTCTAACTTCCTAATATCGGCCTAAAGACCAGCTTTATGGAGCCATTATAGGACTTTATAGATATGCTCCTTATATTCCAGTTTATTCTTAAAGTAAATTATAATATTATCTAGGTAGGCTGTGTAGAAGTTATTAAGGTAGTTAAAGAGTACGTTATTTATATACCGTTAGTTAGTCTAAAAGGTAGTACTTTGCATTTATATAATCCATAGCGGGTCTAAAATGTAGTAAAATCCTTAGATTTAGCGTCTATCCTAATCTGGTAAAAGGCCTGGCGGATATTAAGCTTTATAAAGATCTTAGCCTTACTTATATAGGCTAGTATTTCTTTAAGTAAGGGTAGCGGATATTAGTCTTTGCGGGTTATATAATTTAGTTTATAGTAGATAATGCAGAAACAGAGTTTACTATTAGGCTTTTTTATAAAGAGAATAGGTAAGGCAAAGGGGACTTAGCTAGGCTTAATGAAGCCCTTATTAAGGTTGTTAATAAGATACTACTTAGTGGCCTATAGCTTATTAGTAGATTGCTAGCAGAGAGTGCTATAGCTAAGGGTGTTTTTTTTATCTAGCTTAATTTTAATCTTATAGTTATATAGTTAGTGCGACAAGAGCATATTAGATACTACCTTAAAGAATACGTCCTTAAATTCCTAGTATTAGTAGGGTAGTTTCTGTTCTACTAGCTCCTTATCTATAAGCTTACTTTCCCTACTAAGCTGGTTATAGGCTAGGGCTTCCTTATTGTGACGGCTCGAACCATTGAACAAATGTCTTAACGAAGACTTGAACAAATGCTTCCAAGATAAAGCGAACAAATGCTGTATTACGAAGATATTAAGCTGAGGAGCAAGAGAAGGTGGTGAGGCCACGTCCATATACACATACCAAGTCCTAAGCGAACCCCTGACTAGGTGACGCGCCCCAGCGCCGTCACACTTATCTTTAATTATCTGGTTAATTTTATATAAGCTAGTTATAAAGGTAACAGTGTTAGGCTATTTTAAGTTTTAGTAGAACCCTATAGCGCCAATATAGCAGATATTAACTAGTGGGAGATTTATAGGTTTCTTTACAGGCGTTCTATAGACCATATTTTGCGGTTAAAGGTTTATAACCCTCCTTAGCTCCTATTCCATTTTCTATAAGTTATCTTTCTAGTCTATATATTTAGTACAGTGTCTAATATTCCTTGTTATTCTTTATAGCTATATAGGGCCTAAGCTAGCTAGTTTATTACTAACTTCCTGGGTTTTTAATGCTAGTGGTATAACATTGGTAGTCTAGGAGCGGCGTAGTATACGGACCCGTTATAGATTAAGCTATATATCTTTCTTAAAGGCCTGGTCCCTATATATAGCATCGGCCTAGTAAATGGTGTCTATCTATAGCCGTATAAGGTTTTCTATTATAATACTGATTTCCTTTATAAAAGAAGGTATTAGGAGTAAGGTTTTAGGCCAGATAAGTCGTCTACTCTATATATTAAGCTATAAGCCTAGATAGGCTAGCTATTTTCTTCCTAAGATTATATTATAGCTTCCTAGGTCCGTAATAAGAAAGGGGATGTTATACTACCTTTATCCGTCTATATAAAGGTAAATCCACAAGATAGTTATAATAGGTAGTCCTATCTATCCGTTATACCCATAAATAGGAATTAGTTTAGGTAGTTCTTTAAGGGGTATATTTAAAAGGTTAGCCAGCTTTATAGCATACTATATATTACGGCGCTGGTGGAAAACGGTGGATTGTGGCGGACAATCGCAGACAGTTTCTTACTGTTTCAGACAGTCGCAGTCCACGTGACCAGACGATCGTATAAAACCTCGAGCGGCGCTACCCTTCCTTTCCTTTCCTTTCTCTAGCTTTGGATCCTCGTTTATAGACTACCAATTGTACAGGCTTGCGCGTCCCTCTTGCCGTGCTCGTGCCTCGATTGACTGAGTCGCTAACACTATATATCTATTAAGGCAAAGGTATTTACTTTAGAATTAGCCAAAGCAGAGGTTAAAACTTAATATTTATTATGGAATAAAGTATAAGGGATAGTGTAGCTTCTTCTACTAACTAGCCAACCTAGATTAATATATAATATATTAATCCCTTTTAACCCTAGAGAGGAGTCTTTCTCTAAGGTTCCTCTTTTTCTAACTCCGTACTATCCTCCTATATTAATAGAACCTTATCCGCTTTTACCTTTACTAGATAGTCCTTAGCAAAGTAGTCCTTCTAGCTATAAGAGAAGTAAGCTTCTTAATTGCTAAGGGCCTATCTATAGGGGTCGCTATATATAGGCCGAGTATACGCTAGATCTATGGTAGGGCTAGCTATATAGCTAGCTACTAAATTAATAATAAGCTGTATGGCTAGTGCTATAGAAGTTGCTAATTATACTAGGGCACTATAGGCCGTTCTTATAGCGCTTATAGTCTGGTTTAAAGAGTTTCTAGCTTTATACTGCTTAGCTTATGCCTTAATTTAATAGAGGCCTTAATTAATAGTTAGGCAGTGGTCTGTAAGTACCTTTAGCGTATATACAATAGTAAAAACTAGTAGTATGGCGCGCTATAGGTCTAGGGTAAGCTGGTTAAAGAGGTCTAGCATTAGGTCTTTATAGGGAATTTAGGCTTAGCCGGCTAGGTGCAAAAAGTAGGTCTAGAAGGCTAAAAAGGTCTCTATTATTTTTATATTAAGGGCTTTATAATTAAGGTGGGCGTTTTATATCTTAAAGGGGTCCTTATAAATGGAAAACAGGTAGTTAATTATTTCTTCTCTAGAGATAAAGGGGTCTACTAAGTCCTGGGCGTATTATGGACGTAGATGCATCTATGCGTCCCTACTAGTACAGCTAAAGATATAGGCTATTTTAGCTTAAGTAGTAGGGAAGTAGTCCGCATTAACCTTAAGCTTATCTTATAGTTAAAGCTTCCAATTATTAAATATAGGGTTAGTTCCGTCTGTAAGCAATAGGGGGTCCGCAACCTTCGCGGACCGTAATAATACTAATACTATATATTAGGCTAGGGTCTTAAGGACTGTAGCAAGTCTTTAGGTGTCTAATAACTCTTTACTAGGTATAGGGGTATCTTTGGTTTTAAGCAGCTCTTAACGCCGGTTAATTTTAGTATTAGCTACTATAAGTTCTTCCTAGGGGGTCAAGACGGCAACTGTTTTACTATTGGAGGTATTTATAGGTCCTACAGCGGCTTTACCAGCTACTATATTTCTTAGCATAGTGGTTAGATAATTTCTGGTAGGTTTCTATAGGGGTTCTGGTCTATGCGTGCTCTTTAGGTTATGTTATATATGTCCTTTTAGTTCTGTCCTGTCCTTAAGGTCCTATTTTATTCTATTAATGTCCTTTAGGTCCTTTTCTATGTCCTTGTCCTATTTATAGTTTGTAGATATTTTTAAGTTCCTTTTTAGGAAAGAAGAGTAGTAACAAGCTTTGGATAATGTTAGCGACTTGGTTAATTAAGGCATAAGCATAGAAAGAGGGACGTGCAAGCCTATATAATTGGATTGTCTATAAATAAGGATCCAAAGCTAGAGAAAGGAAAGGAGAAAAATAGTAGTGCCGCTTAAGGTTTTATGCGGCCCTTAAGTTATATAACTGCAACTATTTAACTATTTGCAACTGTCTATAACTGTCTATAACTATCCACAACTATCCGCCGTTTTCCACTAGCGTTGTAATAGTTAGGGCCCTATAATAAAATATCTAGTTCTATATTAGTTTAAATTCGTCCTACTATTTCTTTAGAGTAGCAATTATATTATAAGGAGGAGAATTATAGACATATATATATATATAGGGCGATTAAGGGAGTAAGGGTAGGCGTATAAAACCTTATAGTAATATTACGGTAATCTATAATTAAGTAAAAGTATAGTATAAATAGTAAATAGGGCGAAATAGGTAATTAAAACACTCCCTTATAGAAGTTTTAGAACAGCGACCTAGTGGTATTTTTTCCCCTATTAATATAGTATAGATATTACCTAGGAGGTATATACTATATTACCTTTTATATTTCCCTTAAAGGTTTTTTCTACCTAATTTAACGATATTTATCTATATAGACCTAGATAGGGACCAAATTAGACATTAATTAAGGGTGAATAATATATAATTATTGATTATTTTAATATTTTAGGAATTATAATTCTATTACTTATTATCTTTAAGTTAGTAATATACTAAGCTACTTAATACTAGAACGAAATTATTCTATACAACTAGTTAATTAGTATTAGCGATAATAGCTAGCTAACGAATAAAACTAGCCTAACTTAACTAAATCTATTTTATAAGTATATAAAGGATTATACCATTAGTACGTATTGGCTAGAATGCTAGATAGCTATAATAGCTACATATTAGCTAAATTTAATCGGTTCTAACTAGATTATTAGATAGTTATCCTCTATATACTAGCGTATTTGTTATAGCTAATATAGCTATTAAATATAGGCTATTTTTTAATACTAAAGCAGGTTTATAGACGGCTTATTAAATAGATTATAGCCTATAGTATTAACTATATTAATAAACGCAAATTCTTACTACTAAATATGTAGACTAACTAGGTAGTACTGTATTAGAATAATATATAGGTAGAATTTATAGCTATTAGCCCAGTTCTATATAACCCTAATCGCGTACTAATATAGCTATACACTAAATATTTAACGCTATTACCCTAATATCGTCCACTATTAAATATATTTTATATAGCTAAAATACCTTATATTTTAAACAGCATATATATAACCTACTAAGTCTAGTAGGAAAAGCCCTTAGCTAGATTATTAAAGTATATAAAGTAGTAATATTAAACGCTATACTACTTATAAGCGAAGTTAAAAAGCTACGTATAGAAAACTAGCGCTAAAAAAGAAAGAGGGTAATTAGGCGCACGTATATAGTGAGGGGTAGTGTTTTATCAGTAGTAGAAGGGGCCTCTCGTGCATAAGCTGCCCAAACTAAGCATAAGGAGGCTACAGCAGAGGCAGCGGTCGAGCGACCGAAACGAGCACCACGCAAGTGCAGCATATGCAAATCGACAGAACACACAGCACGTACGTGCCCAAGACGTCAGACAACCATACAGTAGATAGCTACATCAAATGCAATTGTTCGTGGTTGACTAATTGCCTCATTTTGCGATCGCGTGTTAGGTGGGGTGGGCCACATACTTGTGTGACCCACATACTTGTAGATTACATTATGGTAAAGAGTATAGGTATAGCCTCGCACAGAGACGAATCGATGAAGAGAGGGCGCAAGCCCGAGGAGCTTTTAAGGGGGTGCCAAGCCTAGCCTTCGGCTAGGCCTTGGCTACCCCTAAGAGCTCCTAGGCGTGCACTTGTCAGATAATCTGTATTCTCTAAAGGCGTGGGTCACGTGCACGAGTCACGTGCACGAAGACACGTCACTGAAGACACGTCAGATCAAGGTCAAAAAGACACGATACCAGATCATCAATCTATTAACCCATTTTATCAATGAACTCATCTACACAAACTTCGTGATAGTTATGAGCCCGGTCTACCGACTTAAGAAGCTATTCCGCTATTATTTAATTATTTAAAGAAATTCTACTTTATTGTTAGACTCTAACACCTTATTATTAAGACGCAGACTCTAACAGAAATCCTACCTTAATTGTCACAGGATGAGATTCTATAAGATTCCACAAGTTTCTATAAAATTCTACCTTATTATTAAAAGGACGATTCTGATAATAAGGACGATTTTAATAATAAGGACAATCCTAATAACAAAATATCATCTTAATTCCTCCTTTGCCTATTAGTTAAAATAACTCCACTAACATTAAGTTCGTTAATAATAATCATCCTTAATAAGCCAGAAGACTGGGAATAATGGCTATAGCAACTCCAAGCCCTTATAGATTAGTAAATTTGGGCCCATGTTAACCCAGCCATAAAAGCACCTTAAGAAGGTCTACTTAAAAAACCACCTTATCTAAAGGTTATAGATTTTAACGAGAATGTAACCTTATATATATAGCTCTTAACAAATTAATAAAAAGCGTACAAGAATAGTAGATGATACTACAACTAGGGTATAAAGTATTTCCTAAGATAGGAAGATTATCTTTAACAGATCCGCACCTAGATTACATCTATAGTATTAATTTAGAAGAAGCTACTGCTTAACCCTTCCTTAACTGTTAAAGAATGGCTATCTTAATTAAAGGAGAACATAGAACCTACCTTATTATTTATTAGGAAGAAGGTATAATACTAGTACATAGAAGCCCTTAAGGGGTTTAAATACTTATTAAAATTAAATTAGTGGTTAGATTAATAGGAACATGTAATAGTACTAAGAGAGAAGTATAAGATCCCTTAAATATCCAATAGAATCTAGCTTTAAGATTTAGTAGAAGTTATTTAACCATTCAGCAACGCCTACTATGTGAAGTACACTACTAAGTTAAATGACCCTTAGAAGTCAAGATCTTCCGAATATTATAGAGTAGTAAAGGAGCTGTAAGAAGGACTTAGAATACCCTTAAAGAAAGCTAATGCTACTATAAGAGGGAGTACCTTTAATATAGACTTCGCAGAGCAAGCCACAATAGATTACTCTAATACTACTAAAGGTCTAGGGAAAGGAACCTTAGCACATACTAGACGCTTAAAGAGAGCCAGGTCACTAGTAGATAAGGAGACGTCCCATAAGAAGCTACTACCTATATGCTTAGCGTGTGAGAAACAAGGACATTCCCTTTAAGACTATTGGTATTTATTTAAAGACAAGAGACTTAAAGGAGTTATAATTAGAGATACTCGCATTAAAAGGGTGCTAAAGAAGGTAGAAAAGAATAAGGATCTTGCTAACTAAGTTATAAAGATTAGACTTAAAGAACAAGAAGACAAGGCTTAATAACAATAGGATAAGAGCTAGGAGATAGTTAAAATTAAGGGAAAAGCTAATACAATATTCCTAGAATTATATCACACTAGTTAACTCTATCCACTAAAGCTATTAACTATTCTTAACTTAGGAACCACTCTCTATATCTTTAATAACCTTTCTTATTTTTACAATTTTAGGAAAGCTTTAAGACACAAATATGTCATTACCAGCAGCTTAGAAGTGCCTATACTAGGCTATAGTGATGTTACTATCCAAGTTTCAAAACTAAACAAGAGTAAGGGAATTCTATATCTTAAGGACGTTGCCTTCTATACGGACTTTAATACAAATCTAGTATCATTCCGTCTACTTTAAAAGCGAGGGTACTACTAGGACAATAAAGGAAACAATAATCTTCTAGTTTAAAAGGATGATATAATCCTATATTAAATAGAAGAACGTTACGGATAATAGACTATTAAATACGTCCAACTAGGAAGTCTATCAGCGTTTAATATAAGCCGACTGCTACGCCGCTAATAGAAGCGTAGAGTATCGTTAAAAGACATTCGTCTAGACTTAAAAGGTAATATATATCTATAGCACCTATATTTAGGTCATCTAGGACCTATAAGCCTTTATCATCTAGGTCTTAATGCCTTAAGAGTTAAGCTTTAAGGCCTAAAGACAACAGAATGTTAATATTACAGTCTCGCTAAAATCAAGTGTTAGGTCTTAAGAAGGTTCTTAGAATAGAATATTAATAAACCCTATCTTGGCCTCTATATTAACTAGACTAACCTCAAGGAAGCGCATACTGGATTTATATAAGTTATATTCATCTATAACACCTTCTTAGGAAGAACCTTCCCGTATTTTATAATAACGTATAGCAAAGAGAAGGAGATACTACGAGTGCTTAAAGATTTCATCTAATGGATTCGTTTAAGGTATAACCTTAAGGTTAACACTATTAGATTAGATAATAAGCTAAAAAGAAGGAGAACCCTTAAATGGCTATAAACACAAGGGATTATATTTGAGCCTTTAGCGCCATATACTTAAGCTTAGAACGGTACCGCTAAACGCTTAGGGGGTGTAATCATTAAGAGAGTATAAGTAATAAGAATTGCTGCTAATCTACTATATAACCTATAGAACGAGATAGTTAACTATATAGTCTACCTTTAAGATCGAACGCCACGGGAAAGCAATGGTAGGAAATCGCTATATAAGAGGTTCTATACCTTCCTAGCTAATGGGTTAAGAAAGCCGCAATTAGCGCACCTAAAAGCCTACAGCTGTAGGGCGTACGCGATAACGTTAGATGCCCAGCTAAAGAAGAAAAGGCTAAGCAAGCTAAATCCGCGAGCCCACATTAGCTACCTCGTTGGCTATAACTCTACTAATATCTATAGGATCTGGATCCCATATAAAGGTATTATTATCTCTACTAGGGACGTTATCTTTAATAAAAAGACGTTCTTTAACGGCAAGTAAACGGACATCTTAAAGGACCTACACGCTGAATTAGACACGCTAATTAAGAAGATTTAACTCCTTAATACCCTAACCAAGAATAAGGTCCTTCTGGAAGACAATAAAAAAATATTTAAACCATTAATTTAAGAGGAAGACGATAATAACGTTAATAAGCTAGTTTAAACCTTTGATGAGTTAGTAGATCTCAAGCTTGTAAGAGCTCTTAAAGATGCGTACTATATACCACCTCTAATAGAAGAAGATGAAGAATCTCTATGTGCCTTTTACGTTAAGTATTCTACGAAGTTAGGTGTATAAGGTACTAATTAAGACGTCACTTATTAAGTAGGAGATGCGTTTAACATTTAGAGGGTGTCTAATAACTTAGTTAAAGACTTATTTAAGAAAGCTAGTGATAATAGGTTTAAAGACTTTGTTGCTAAAAGGATTACATCAGCCTATTACGGCGCCTTCTTAGCAGGAAGGAAGTTTAACCTTAATAGTTAACTTAACAATAGCAAGCTAAAATTAGGCAGAATACGTAATGTTAGATTATATAGGAAGAATCTACCTCTGCCACCTTAGTTAATCTAGGACCTTAATATATATCCTCTTTAAGATTAGTTCTAAGAGGCTTAACAAGCTTATCTCCAATCTTATTATCAAATAAGGTCGTTTTAAGAAACAGATAAGAAGTATGTAAAGGGATAGTAGGTCCTTAGCTTAATATAGATATTCGTCTATAAGACGGACAAGTATGGATTTCTCCAGAAATGTAAGGCACGCTTAGTAGTCTGCGGAAATTAATAGGCCCTAGGAAATCTACCTATAAGAGCTACTATATTAGCTAGTACAACCTTCTGAACCCTTATGGCGATTACTGTAAAATTCGACCTAAAGATGATACAGATAGATATAGTTAATGCGTTTATCCATTGCAATCTTAATGAGGTCGTCTATATAAAGCTACCGCTAGGGTTTAATAAAGGAAAGATAAATAAAGTACTACGCTTAAGAAAAGCCCTATATAGACTATAACGATTACCACTGTTATAGCAAAAGAATCTCACGAGCTTATTAAACAAATTGGGTTTTAAAGAAGTACCCTAGGAGCCGTGTGTTATGCTAAAAGGTGGAATAGTCGTCTTCTTCTATGTTAATAATATTGTCTTCTGCTACTAAAAGATAGATAAGAAGAAAGCTTAAGAAGCAATCAAGGAGCTAAGCAAAGAATACTAGATAAGTACCCTTAGTAAGCTAAAATGGTTCCTAGGAATCTACGTGCTACGCAATTGTAGCTAGAGGCTCCTATAGCTATCCCAGAAAGCCTATATTAAGAAGATAGCTAATTAGTATAAGATAAATCTTATAGGGCGTCTTCTAGACACTCCTATAGCAGAATCTAAACTCCTCCCTACTAATTACTGATTGATCCATCTGACACTTTCGTCCCCTAATATAGACCTACTAGTCCGTCCTATATCCCTACTAAGAGAAGCAGCTTCTACGATGCTATATTAGAGAAAATTGGGTTTAGTACTCTATGCAGCCACTATAACGCGTCTAGATATTGCTTTTGCAGTATTATAGCTAGCAAGGTTTAATTAGAACCCAAGTTAAGAGTATTATTAAGTGGTAGATAGAGTAATCTAGTACCTATATAGCACGAGGAGCAGAGCAATCTGCTATAGAGGAGATAAGGAAGGAATAAACGGTAGAAGGAAAGATAAAGGAATACGCGACAAAGGACAAGACAATGGAAGAGATGGTAGAAGTAAAGCGCAATTATTTATTTGTGCTAGTAATGCATCATTTATAGACAACTCCGTTGATAGAAAGAGCTTGTAAGGATATATTATAAAGCTATTTAGGGGACTAATCGCCTGGAGAGCAAATAAGTAGGGTATGGTTATAATATTAAGCACAAAAGCCAAGTTGTTAGCCCTATTATAGATAGTAAAGAAAGCTATCTTTATTAGCAGACTGTTTAAAGTAATAATATTAAGGCTAAATAAGCCGTTAATTATTAAATGTAATAACACCTAGACACTCTAACTAATTATAGAAGATACGGCAAAGCTAATTACAAAGCTCTGACACGTTAACATCTATTAATATTGGCTACGTTAGGAATATGTAATAAGACGAGTATAATTTCAATAGACAGTAATAAAGGAGATAATTGCTAATGGACTTATAAAGGCTCTGCCTAAGTAGAGGTTTTAGAACTTCGTTAACCTAGTTAGAATGGTGGATATTAAGGAGCGGCTAAATAAGGAGAAGCAACTGGAGGACCTAAGGGAGAAGGTTAGGACGAGAAGGAAGGATTTAGATAATATTATGGTTTAATTGACGCATTAACGGATATAAGAAGGTGGTTAGCTTTAACCTTAAAGAGCTTAAAGCTAAGGGGGTGTGTTAGATAATCTATATTCTCTAAAGGCGTGGGTCACGTGCACGAGTCACGTGCACAAAGACACGTCACTGAAGACACGTCAGATCAAGGTCAAAAAGACACGATACCAGATCATCAATCTATCAACCCATTTCATCAATGAACTCATCTACACGAACTTCGTGACAGCACTCGAGTAAGGAATAAAATACCCCTTACACGGTTACGGGCTCGCAGCTCGGCGTGGTCACGGAAAAACTCGGCGTGGTCAGAAAGTTCAACGTGGTCAGAACTATAAGTTTAACTTTGTGACCATGCTCAACTTCTAACCACGCTGAGCTTGTGCATATGCAGCGCATATACAAATAAAATTTAATATAGTTTGAAAAATAAAGAATATTATATAACGCTTTGGGTTGCATATGCGGGGCATATGCAGGGTATATACGTAACGTATCCCGCTCTACGTCGCCAAATGGCCAAAAAGACAAACAGTGCTCGCGAATCTATTGCGACTATTGCGGGATCTAATATATACTCTTATAATACTAGTATAGGCTGTGTATATATATATTGCATATGCTTAGCATATGCTTAACCTATACGCTACACCAGTTTTATATAAGGTAGGCTACGCTAGGTATCTGTATATGTTAAGCATATGCTTAGCATACGCTTAGCATATACATTTACCATTCTCTAAAAAAGACATGTGGACTATGTATATGCATAGGCTTAGCATATGCAGCGCATATGCACCCACGTGTCACGGGACTCACTCGTTCTCGCTCACGTTCGTCCCGAGACACCTACGCACGTTCCCCTACAGCCCCTATTTATACCCGTACCTGGCACACGAAGACTCTTCTTCTGCATCCAATGTCTTTGTATCAACCACGCATAGTTACGTGTACGTAGCCTTCACAATTACTACCTCGTTTAGTGCATTGTATCCCGGCTCGTGCCTACTCCGTGACACCACGAATAAGCCGTATAACTACCGCGATATGTTCTCGTTTGCTTTATATTGGTGTTCATTTGCAATAGGATCTTATAGCTGTATACAAGCATATGTTTAGCATATGCACCGCATATTTGGTGCATGTGGTCGCCTAATTTAAATGTGGCTACTAATACGTATTCTGTATGGGCAAAAGTGTAACCACGCCGACCTTTTGCCGGCGGTTCCATCGGTGACCACGCCCAACTTTCGCCGACCCCCATCGGTGACCACGTCCAACTTTTCCGTGACCACGCTCAGCTGCACCCCGCACGGTTACTCTTATAAAAAGTAAGTCGATAACTTAAACGACTTACTATAGGGGCTATATATAAAGATTCTTAAATCTATAGCTTATAATCATAGCTTAAGGACCTTAAAGTTTTGGATTTTTATAAGTAGATAACTATAGATTTAAATATAAAGTTCGTAAATATCGATTCGATTAAGAAAGCTATAAAGGAGGTAGAGGAGAAAGAAATGTTTTACTAAGATATTTTACTATAACTAGGTTAGTCCCGTTACAACTATATATTTCCTTATAAACCGCTATCTTTCTTTCTTATCTCCTTAATCTCTTTTTAATACTAGAGATCTTGGATTCTCTCTAGCCCCTCTTATTTAGATTAGTTAATTAGATTGGTATTTAATACTTAATCTATTAATTTAAGTCTACTAGTTTACTTATTAGAAAAGTATAGCCTAATTAACTAAGTCTTTAACTCTACTAGTGTTCTAGATAGTATAGTACTCCCTATCCTTTTAATCCCCGAGTTCTCGCAGTTTCTTAATTGGCTTATTCTCTTTCTACTCTCGATCCTTATTCTAACCTTGCCTAAGGCGTGCCCGTGTTCGTCGTATTGTAACAGAAGAATTCGCGATATAGTAGATATTCGTAATTTTATTAAGCTACTGGGGTAAGGAAGTAGAGTATTTAACAGAGGATCTTATTAAACACGTTATAGAGCTCTACGTAGGGCCCGATCGCGATAAGGAAACAGGGAAGGAAGTTATTGAATAGCCTTATAAAAGCTTCATCTTTTTAAAGAATAGCAAGAAGAAGGTAATAGAGACAAAATTGCGACTCTACTGAGGCACAAAACGTCGCCTTCAAAGTCGACGATATCGCAACACCAATCAGCAATCAATCGCGATGTATTTTGGTATAGCCAATCACTCAATTACGGCTTCACATATATAGATATATAATATCATTACCCTATTTTAATTTTGGGTGTATTTTACATACAAGTACGGAATACAACGATACCCTTAGGATTACGTCACGGTCGGTCGCACAAACCGTATCGTACTAAGGAGTTTTGACTGTAATTAAATCACTTGAGCCTCACACACACCGATAATTGTCACACCGATAATTGTTGCTACTAAGTACAATCAAATCCACCAGATCCACCGTATCTTCCATCCTCCATCTCCATCACTTCCACCACTTTCATGTCATCGACTCATAAATGTCAAATCCAGCACCCATCAAATAAATCTCACCCTGAGCTCGCCAAAAGACCACAATGATCATAGAGACCAGGCAATTCACAACAACAATTGTCATCTACGAACCTACTTTGCATCATACCCTTCAGACTTACTCATTTGACCACCGCCTCGAATCAAAAGTGGTTCTATAGTGAAGCGCACTACTAACTATCGCTACCGCTTTCATTTAAAGCTAGGAGCAGAGCTACAGGATACTGATCTTGTTTTATTTAGTTATACCGTGAAATTCCCTCAAATGCCTCGCCGAATTCCTCACGAATCTCCTCTAATTTTCAATATCGTATCTCACGCGTCACTGTACCGACCCAAAGACTTGGAGACGTCGCTTCAGGGAAAAAGGAAACACCGAAAAAGCGGAAGGATTTAACCGGAATACCAATCCATGACACGCATAGAGGGGCCTCGTGTATTAAACAAAACACCCCAGCTGGGCGATAATGACAACATTTCTGTTCCCGGATTCAAGAAGTCTACATGCGAAGTACGAGTGGAGCAAGGCCTACAGCATTTCTCCTATAATTATATCGTAGGCTACGTCAACCATCCCACAGCATTCATCATATGAGATCAATCTGTACGGACACCTATACGTCTTTGCAAGCCTCTGATTTGACTTCTTCGCAGTGCTTTCTACGCTCTTCTAATCTAGAAAAACTAAACAGTCGTTCTATTTATGCTTCACCTCACAACCCGTCCATCACGAGATCAACAGACCCAACATGACGCCACACATCCCGCCCAGTGCCATGTTTCCCAACTGTTGGCCCTCCACTTCCCTCATCCAGCCAAAGCTCCAGCGAGACTTCTGTCTTCCTTTTACCATGAAGCTCCAATACCTTGTCATTGTGGCCGTTACTAAGGTAGCGCGTGAAGGCATTACCTATCTTTCAGCTGCCAGTGAGGGCTTTTATGCCACGGATTTGAGAGACTCCCAAATTGGTCAGTGGTCAAAACACGGGCTTCATGATTCGCTAATTCAAATCGACGTGTCTTTGAACGCAAACGGTAGTTCCTAAGAAAGAAAACAGTCCCACGTTTATTCAATTCATCTGATGGAAGGTCGGTTCCCAGAAACTCATGCTCCAGGTTCCAACCTCAGCACCATAAGCACCTTCTCTTTGCCACTCCTCCCAGGGATACTACCTTGATAAGAACGATTCTTGATTCAGAAAGCCACGGAGCGCCACATGTCCACGAATTCATCGAATTCAGATCTAGGAGATCACCTAGATCTCCGCACCTGGCGAAATATCTCATCTACAAGTGAGGACTCTGTAGAGGTCGTAGAGTCTAAATTATCAGGACAGAAGACAAGTAGTCGGATTACTTGATCCATCAAATCTACGTACGAAACTACGTGTATATGGGGCTCTTGGTCTAGAGCAAATCTATCGTACCAAGGCCTCAGCTAGAATAGATTTGCTAGAGCTCCACTCCACCAGATCTAGAACGACCAGCAATGACACTCGGCAGTACCCAGGCTCTGAAACGTAGATCTGACCTAAATTCTGGCCCAAGCGGTGGCTACCTCCCTGATAATTTCATCCTTACCAATAGGCCTAGGCTAACGAGCTAAGACTCATCGATCGAATATATCATCACCAACAAGATAAACAGCCATCAAAAACGAGTTTGCCATGAACTAGCCCCCAATGCCAGGTGGACGAGTTGTATTCTTCTGAGTATCGCAAACCAGCCATCGTTTCTCATATCCGACCGTAGTGAAAAACTTGTCCTTTACACCGTCTGTCATTACAGCAAACCTACACTCAAAACTCATTCTACCCCCTGACAGATATCGATAGCCTTGCTAAGCTCTTGGAGTGCAATCACAGATACCACTTTATAATGCCATTTGTCATGAGCCACGTCAGGCAACCAAGTCGCCACTTCAACGAGACTCTGGATCACACCTGGACTCTATACTACCCCCAGCAGTCCTCAACCATGGATGGTGACCTTTTATTGATTGGGGAGATCCAGATGGTCTAGATTTGATGTTCCTAAAATCAAGCTTCGTGCTCACAGGCCGCTCGCCTAGAGAAACAACACTATTGCGGCCACTTAGGATTAGCTTTATGTCGGAAGCTGAACCAGACCCCATCGTCGATGAAAGTGAGAAGAATCCCTCATCTCAGTAAGAACTTGACTGTCTATTTTTAAATTAACCTTTCAAAGCAATGATACCGAGTCTCTGACAACCTATCTGGCATATTATGGTAGCACCACATGGAGCCGTATGATAGCATAATACAAAATGCCAATTGTGTTCGTATCTCATTGGTGTTCTGACGAAGTCCAGAGCAGGAACTTTACCAATTGACGAAATTCCCACAAGAACAAAACTTGTTGAGTTACGAATCCCGGATCATGTGGGGTGATGTTTCAATCGAGCTGATAAGTTGACCAAACTAGCGAGCCGGGTTAGTTTTACTGTGCAATTTTAACAATGAAATCCGCACTGATTGCGTTATAACCAGGGAAAAATGAACAGCAGAGAATCCCCCCCATGGTTCTAAGCTAGATTCAAAGGAGACGAAGTTGGGAACCCTTTTCAGCCACTTCACGATACGACAGACGATCCCAGTCACAAATCTGGAACTGGTGATGCAAACCAAGGTAATAGAGCCACATTCCCTGTGACAAACAAGCGTAACCCATATTAGTGTGTGAGTCAAGAACGGCCAACGCATCGCAACCTTTAGCAAGCATCCCTTTTCTAGGCCGGTTTTCACACCGGTGATCAGGGAGCTTGAAACTTCCTGCATGAATGCCTGATATACAACTACTTCATGATGCACCTGTCCCTCTGACCTAACCTTTCCTCCAGTCTCCGAGTTTAAAATGTGCAGTCGGGTCGGATAACTGAAAGCGGCCGCATATCTCCAGAAAAGTGGCAAAATTGAACTCAACAAGCCAACCCTGAAGGACAGGCAAGATGCAATGACACTGAGTAAACTCGCGTCTACTTCACTCAATAGATTACCAATTTGAAATACTTCTAAGGCTCTTTATATGATGAAATGAAATTCTTCGGAGCCGGTGAAATGATCCTTCGGAGATTCGTTAACCATTGAAGCTGTGAACAAGAGAAGAGCAACTCCACTATAATAAGGCTTGCTTGAAAAGATCTTATATGCTTTGAACCACGAAAATAGCTGAAGAATACAAAGATCATAGAGTCTGAAATATATGAAGTAGCCATTATACCGCCCTATCCTCGATCTCCCTACGATCAGATAAGTGCAAGCAAGCGGCTCACCATTGCTTTTCCGAATCCTCGACCGAACCTGTATCCGAGTGCCCCGGAGCTATCGTAACCTAACTCTTCCTAGCACCAATTGCAGGAAGATGGTTAATGTACTATTCACAGCCCCGAAGCGCCAATCCTCCTCCCCCCTCACAGGAAATAAGTTGACCAATTACATACAAACAAGGCCAAAACCGGCGACCTGCATCGGGCCATACAGATACCTGCCCGGCAAGCCTCATCACTATTTGCCGCGGGGCTGGAGCGCATGCCGGATGGTGTCGCTCAGGCTAGATTGGCTGGGCCGCGCGGGACGGCCCAGCAAGGCAGAGGCTGTGCCAATCAGTATGTCGAGAGCAAAAACGCGGTGTTTCCAGTGCACAAGTTGGCAAGGGAGCACGGTGAGCGCTTTGGGCAGATGATAGTTCGTTGGTGGTAGAATTGGTGGATCTCGTTAAAAGGATGCTCGTCAGTGAGTGGGGCTGTGTAGCAATGGTTTACGGAATCAGCGGAGTGGGATGCGTATGATGCGAGAGTGCAGCTCGATGGCGTGTTAGAGATGTCGGAGAGTTTTCTGTGAAAAGCCATGGCGAAATGCGCCGGTTATGGGGACAGCATCTTGGGTATATCTGACGGGAACCCCAAAAAAGTACTGCAAAGAAACCAAGATTGGAGCATTCTTACGATGACTATGTGATGTCCAGTCCAAAGCCCGTCTCAAATTCAACCATTAGAATTAACTATCCACCGTCTCTCAAAATTCAAAACCCCCAGAACCAACCACTCCAACTAGAGGAACAAATGGTATTGCTGATCACGGAGGAAAGGCAAGCTTACCAGGATCATTCAAGATTATCGGAAAGTAAGGCGAACGTGGCACGGTGGTGTGCACGACAGTCCTATGCCATTGCACAGCCTTATCGCAGACCAACGTGTGACATGCGAATCAACCACGCTGGCGTTCTCTTGGCCTGAGGCTGGAGTCCCCAGTTCTCCTACAACATTGGAGGACGAAACACCAGAAAAGCAATAACATCAATAGTCGCACGCACGCAGGCGCCGAACGCGTGCAGTCGTCGTCCACGGCCCTAATATCAGGAATCAGGGTTCTGGCCCATGCTTGCTCGATGCCATCCACTCGCTGCAGCCACCCCGCGATGAGCTCGCGGTGTTGGTAGTCTTTCCCAAGGCTTGGGCATCAATGCAGATGACAAGACGCGGACAAGATTTTGACAAGGTGTTGCGATGTTCCAGAAGAATGCACGTAAACCCGGCGATCAAGCCTCGATCGCCATCCATTGATAGGGCTGGAAACGAGGCAAGGGTCACGTTTTAATATAAGGCAACTGTTGCCCTATTCGAAGCACAGCGGCTAGAGTGTCGCTGCTGAAATCACTGGCCATCGTCGACTCATCGGAGTGCTAGAGCATCATACTTCTCCGCTCTTGCCGTCACGGCCGACTGCGCATAAGTTCAGCTGCTCCACCAGCGGTTAGCAATTCTAAATACGGCGATTGAGATTCTAGGAAGAGCATGTGCATCAATGCTACACAGTGTATGGTGAAAGACGGGGAAGATAGCCCCCCTCATGTGGTGTGCGAGAACAGGGTAGCATGCTGCTATCGCAGATATTTATCCGCGCCCACAGAGGAGATACCAATCCACGCTGCCGGCTAGATGGATGGCGAATAACCGGAGGTAAAAAAACGAAATATACCCCGACTACTCTCGGGAATCGCTTCAATACTCTATCAGCTGACGGGTAGTGGCGGGATAATTGCCAGCTCGAGATCCGCGTTAAAGCCACCTTGTATGGAATTGGCCGAGAGAGCGGAACGGATAGTTGAAGGTTTGAGGCTCTGCGTGTAGAGTCAGTCTACCAATAGCCAGATCAATACTAGATCAGTGCCAGAATACAAATAGTTACTGTTGTGAATTCCTGCGGCCCCTCACGATCCACTCCCATGTGCTATTGTTGACAACACTGGGCAAAATTTTGATCCCAACATGTCTGACTCTAGCGTCAGTCAGAGGTCTTCTTTAGAGAGCTTGCGTTCTCTCTCGCCTGTACCCTCTATTCAATCAGAGCCCGACGCTCTGCCGCCATCCGTAGAGGGGCGGATGGTGTGGCAAGGGAACGAGCTGGAACCGAATCAATATATCACCAACCTTGAAAGAGCGGATGTTGAGGCGGTGAGAGCTGCTGTTTTATTCTTTAAATGTAAGAGCCTTCTTGCCTAGCTTCCCGGGCGTAAGGTTGATGTGCGTCGCTGCCAATCAGTACTCAGCTTGCCTCGAGGATCCATCAGCAAAGACACGTTCCCCTTGAATCCTGATCTAGCTAGGAGGCTTTCAGCCATCAGCGATGAGATCCACCACGGCCGAGGTGTGGCCGTGGTGCGAGGCTTGGATTCTGCTGTACTAAATGATGAAGAGAGCGTAATCGCTTTTGCAGGGCTGGCGTCGTATGTTTGTCCGGAACGTGCTACCGACTCATACGCGAATCAAACACTAAGTAAGCCTCATCGCCCCAGTGCTCACATCTCTCTCTCTCTGATGGCTGTCAGGTCACATTCGAGATGCCACCCACGATGTGGTCCCGGACTGGGCGAGGGACTTGGGCCTCGCTGGGTCAAAGCTACCTTCAGCAATGGTAATGATATTTCAAATGAAACTTGAGAAAAAATGCTAACTCGACCCTCAGGAGTTCCACGCTGATCGTTTCTCTGGAGACGTGCTTGCAATGTATGTACGGAACGACGGCTCTGAGATGGCTGGTGGTGAGCAGTTTGTGGCGAGCTTCTGCAGAATATACAATGAACTGCTTCGAGATGCACCAGGAGTCTTGGACACGTTGGCAGCAGGGAACTGGCCATTTGAGCTGAAGCATCCGTAAGCTGCCCCCAGGAATTGGGCCCATCAAGGGCAATTCGATTTTGTAGGCTGACGACTGTACTCTACTAGAGAGCGCAAACTTCCCTACCTTGACCTCGGACCCGCCCTGTTCTTCGCTGAGGGGAGACCTATCTGCCAGCTTGTCAAAGCACCGCTGCTAGGAAGCCCGAAAATCCCACGGTCGAACACGATGCCTTCACTCTCGATCGAGCAACTGCATGCACTCCGAGTTGTCGAAGATCTTGCTCAGCGGTATTGCACAAAGCTGGATCGTCGCAATGGGGACATCCAATTTATGAATAACCTTAGCATCATGCACGCGCGGTCAGCCTACGGTGGCAAGCCTGCGCAGCGCCGCAGTACACGACATCTCCTACGCATGTTTCTCCGAGACCCAAGAAACGCTTGGACAAAACCATCAAGTTATCTACATAATTTCAATAACCCTTTCGAGAAGGGCAGGGAACAGAACCTCCCAATACTAGACACTGATCCCTGGCGAAAGATCAGTGGCCGTGATAGTCATGGCTGAAAGGTAATCCAAGTGGCTGTGATGCTTTCTGTTCCACTCGTCCTGGAGGATAGGCTTAGGGGGTAAATTGATAGGAATGATCGCGATGTTTTCATGAGTAGCCCCACGAGGCAACGAATCTCTTAAACTTACCGGCTGGACTAATCGGACCAATCTTTCAGTTCGTTTGGCTCATGTATTCTCAATAATTATTTCTTCTGAATGACAAAGTCAAGCACACCACTTAAAGTGTCTTGAGTAATTTTAACCGGCTCCAACGAAGCCATGACCTCAGCTATTATCTCTCAACCATATGATTCCATGAAGAGCTGGCGAATCCACCGTCGGGCAATGGACCCTTCACTTGATGTATCAACAGAATAGTCCTCCAAAAATAATTCCCCTAGGATTTCTTAGCAATCAAACAAATGGCGACGTCACTTGATAATAGATAGTATTACGTACGTTGGTCCTCCAAGATCTTGATGATATTAGTAACATACTCCACAGATGCCTCGTCGAGCTTTGCCTGCTCCCTTAATTCTTCAAGATTTTCTCGCGCTAGCTGAAACGGAAGAAAGCCGCGCAGCACACAGCGGAAATGTTGAAGCATAACACCAGCAGAAAATTCCCATTCTTTGACCTGGCTTTTAACAACATAGCTTACTTGGCTCTCTAACATCTACATTATGCATTAGCTCTAAGTGACATAGAGGCGGAGATAAAAGCTCGTTCTACTTACAGTTTTACGTTTCGAGTTGAGATATCCCAATGCACCCCCGTGTATGTATTCAAGATTGGAGAGCAAGATAAAGAAGGTTAAGAAGAGTTCATACCACGGCTTGATTCCAGGTTGGAATATCTTCTTTCTAAGTTCCTTTATGAGGTCCTTCTGTAATCTATTTATATATTTCAATATTGCAACGTCGAATTGATGTCCCATAGCCTGTGGAACAGGGCAGTCAACATCACGATCATATGCCTCATAACCACAGCGCCCAAAGTGTCGGTAGTCTATGTTAGGCAATCTTAAGACATGTGGATCCGTGACAGAGCCGTAACCCTGAGACATGACTGCACCACATTGCATTTGAATGGCCATTTTAATGATATCGCTGCCAGGTTGAGATCTATAGCGCAGTGCCTCCTTGTATGTTAGGGCTGCGAGTCTATCGTCGTTGGATTTATTAGTGACCCAAGTTTCGATTTCGGGTTGGTTGTCACATAGGAATTTTTCGACGTCTTCTAGTAACGCTCCAGTATCGTAAACGGCGAAAGGCGGTAGTACGATCTTGCGAGCTTGCCCATTGACTTGCCAATGGTACGTTGTTGTATCAAAGTCATCTGTGGGTTCGGGGCGATACGTGCGAAAGAGCACCGGTAAAATGGAGCCTTCGATAGGAGTAGAGCCAGGCAGATTCCATCTAATTTCCATACTAGGGCATTTACCGTCGACACTAATCCATCGATATGTACGAAAACAGACATCCAATTGATTGAAGCGTCCGTTACCTCCCCCCAATTATTAGTCGAGCATCGAAAGAACAGAGTGAATTAACTCACTGTGACGCACTAAACTCACGGCATCTAGATTTGCCCTCGAACATGGTTCGAGAAAGGAACGAGCGCTGTGGGTTACCTTTAGACACCTTGTACAAGGATTATTACCATCGCACTATATTTCATCAGAATTGGCGCGTAAGAGGCATATAGAAAACTTACGCCAAGCTTGTAAAGCCTGCACCGAATACAAGGGCCATTCTTTCTCATATCTGCAGCCTTTGCTCGTCCTTCTTCGCTCATTTTACCTTTCCGCTTGCAAACTTTTGATTTGCTAGCGCGTTGACTAAACGAGGAGGCAATCTTAGGACGTTTTGAGCGGGAGATTGACTTGTCTTCAATGATTGTCTTGAGCTGTGGTTGTTCCGGGAAAGCAACTGGAGACAAATCTTGCGACGGTGCTTCCATCCTCTGGAAAGGGGAGTGGGAAGTCGCTTGGCTTCTCAGGGATTCAGCATGGCTCACGATTTCATATTCGGATTCGGAAGTCTTGTCTCTATTTGGTGTGGTGGAGGTGCTAGGTCTGGCGCTGATAACTCCCCAAGACGAACCGGACAAACTTCTTGCGCCATTTTCCACATTACCTATTTGCGCACCCGTATTTGTTTGACCCAAGGCATCTATTAATTGCGGCTCTGCCGAAAATCCTGGGTAAAGCTGAGTTGAGTGGGGGGATATTTGGTGGAATGCCGGATACGAAGAATCAGAGGCTTGTAAATATGACATCAAACTTGGCGCAGTATAAGAAATGTCATATTGCGCTCCATTTGTGGTATTCTAAAGTTAGCCGATTAGCTTCTGGAAATGGCGGGCTAAACTGGACCTCTTACTTGTACAAACCCATTCCCGTAACCACCGTCCATAGTCACGGTTACATTATCCGGCGCACCGTATAACGAATTCTCCCCGGAGTCAAATACGTCTGTTGTCTGGAAATGCAAATGTTGCGCCGAGTCATGGAATGTTAAGTTATTAAACCTATTCTCCGGGACATCCAGCGCGTTTGAGGTGTGGCCGACTGGATGTCGCACAACAACGCGCGGGAAGCCATTTTCGTAGGATGCATTCCATGGCTGACCAGCAGCTCCGAGGGTATCCACTGTTGGGCCAGGCAGATATTGCGCTGTCCACTGCTGCTGGTGGCGCATCGGTGCATGTCGGTCAGGGTGCGAATCCAAGCCAGAGCGCTGAAGTGATTGATATTCGTGGCAATTGGGAAGGGGAGGCAGAAAGTTGTGATAAGGCTGATCTTGCCGTCTCTGGCTGGAATACCACTGTCTGTCTGCCATTCCTCGTGCAGCGCGCCGTCCTATCTCGTTCTGAAGCCGTCGAAGTCTCACCGTGTTCCGGGGGTGATGGTTGTCGCGCTGTGGATCTGGAAGAGGGATACGCCCATCATGATATCGATCTGGGCGACTTCGAGGCAATCTCGTTCTTAGCGGGCGTTGAGCGGCAGCAGTCCAGCTGTTGTTATTGCTGTCGTCTTTGCACTCGCTCTCGCCGTCGCTGTATTTTCGCATGTAGCCCCACGATTTCCTCGCCAAGCCGATCAGGACCCGCCACGCCTGCTCCGGATAACGCTGTCGTTTGCCTGAGAAACGAGGCGGAAAGTTACAGTAGCGTGGTTGGGTGCCCCACGAGGGCGATGGGGGTCGCGAAATTTCGACACCCCTTAGCGTGTCGTCTCCCTGTCAAGTCCGCTTCGCTTGCCCAAGGAGGGATCTCATCGGTGTAGATATGGTCATTACCGTCCACCAAGGTCACTGCAATGCATATGCAACCCGACAAAGCTCTCTGCCCAACGGGCTTTGCCTGACGAAAATGTGCCTTCCCGTGCACCTGTGTTCCAGTGAATCTCTTTCCGATGATGCTGAAGTGCAGATTCCCGTGCGGGAAGGTTCTTACCACCAATTTGCGTGGAGAGCTGTGCACAGATAAAGACAGCCTCACTGTACATGTTCTGATCATGGCTTAACATTCGCTATTTCCACTATTCGGGTATGTCCTTGCTGCTACCAATCACCGCTTGTCTGATCTAAATAGGACCCTCCAGCACATTAAAGTCGCCTGAAGACCCGTGGACCTCCGGTGAAGCTACACAACACTTATGGATTCCCTTCCTAAAATCGATGGAGTCCGGCTTGCAAAACTGGACGAACTTGACCGAATAGCACTCGTGGCAGCTGCAGGTTTCTTTCACTCTCCTGTATTCCACTTCCAAAGGCCCCATTACGATGCTTTCCCAGAAGACACTGTTGCCAGTTATCAGGCCGAGTACGAAGCTGCCATGCTAGATCCCAACAGCATTGTTCTTGTTGCTGAACAAATCCCTGATAAAAACGAGACGAACAAGGTCTACGAAGCTTTGCAAAGGCTGGGCCCCTCTAGGTCTCAAACAAGCTCTAATGGCAAGGTCGTAGTCGGTGTTGCCAGCATTTCACTTCCACCGCATTCACGACGATCTGGGGTCCTTCAACCAAAGGGTAAGACCACAATTTTTTACGTCGAGACTTGGAAATTACTCTAACGAAGTCTCACTAGGAACATCAGCCTATAGTACCCAGAGTGAAACCCTACAGCAAAGAGATCAGTGCATCAAAGGCGGGGAACTATATTCCGAAGCGACTGCCCCAGCTAAAGCAAAGTAGTCTCCATGTTATCCATCGATCTCTGAGATCACAACTAACGGTTATCTTACTGTCGACAGGTACTTAACCGGCCAAATGCGGCTCACCACGCTTGCTGTACATCCGGCCTACTGGAAACATGGACACGGCACAAGGCTTACAAACTGGTGCACACGCCTCGCAGATCTCGACCGCGTCCCTATTGGCGTTTCCGCTGCTAAGATGGGTGTCAAAGTATTTACCAAAGCTGGTTTTCAGGAGGGGGTGAGGGTCCAAATCGAGGGATATGAATTACCCGACGAGAGCCGAGATTCCTTTGCGTGTAACGAAAAGGAGCTAGCAAACGTCGCATCTATCGAACTTTGGATTGGTGTCCGATGTCCACAGCGACGTTGGAAGTTATCGTGCGATCTGTGGCGGACTTGGAACTGCTTCAAGGCGGAGGAATGAGAAGCTATGACTGCGACACTGCCTATGCATTGAAATTCTAAGGAAAAAGATATTCACGAGGCATGCAATACTTTTACTTCTCACGACCGGTATCTATTATTTGTAACAGCCTATCGATCGGATGGGTTGTAATTATTGATCTGCGCTGCTCATGAAACCCTGCAGCTTCTCGGCAACTGAGATTTTGAGCTTGTACGACAAAGCCTCTATAGGTAGCGAAGCTTGTCTTGCTAGAGCTAATGGCTGTGGAGGCCTTATCTTGTTACATAGGGAACCCACGTGAGGAGATGCCCATTCGTGATGAGATCATTGGACGGGCGGGAGAGATTTCATCAAACGACGCAACTACACGTCGTCCCATCCTTGAGGCATCATTTTGGGCTGCATTACTGCAAACACGACCTCCAGCTCTTAAATTGGGCTCCGCCAACTGCAGAGAAACAAGGCATACCCATGCCCCAAAACCGCTTTCACTGTTGAGCCCTGCTTTAAGATGCGGACGGCCAACAATAGCGGCAACATTACCCAACAACTTCACCAGCCCCGGATGTCCTATTTTTTCTTCAGTTTAGTCAGTCTTAGTAATCCGATTCCTCGGCGAAACAGTCTCCAACGGTTCTATCTACTTTGCGTGGGGCCTAAAGCTGTCTCGGCGACATACCATAATAGGTATGTGATATCTCTACCGACAGCGAGAGTATTATCCCTTACAGCTGTAAAATGTGTCCTACGGTTATCGATAAGAGGGTAGCCAACAGAACCAATCGGGTCAAGTTGAGATACTCAATGATTATTTTGCCAGTGCACGAATCACCTGATGGTAGGGCACTACCGTTGCAAGGGATAACCTTTCATAAATATGCGTAGGCAACGGAACAGTCGGTCTGTATACACCTGTTTAATATACCAGCGATGAGACGGATTAACCCATAGCAGATCGTTAACCGCGCCACTCAACATACACCGTCAGTAACTCAAGACATGAGTAGCGCAAGAAGAGGAAACAGCAGTGATCACCAGTAGATGACTAGCCAAAAACATTCAGCGTCTCACACCGCCTCCCGCTTCTCCAATCCCACAAGTCAAATTCAAATTGTGAAATATTTAGCCTGATAGCAAAAAAAGCCAGCTCACTCCACACTCATGGGGGCCGAGTACCTTTATTTTAGAGCACTCAAGAAAAAATGCCCCAAACAAGTAAGGGCTAGGATTGCTCATTCCAAACAAAGATATCTACATATAAGCTGAGGTCCACATCGCGTGGGGAAAGATATCTCGTGCTAACTATCCGAGCTTCAGCCACTTCTGGATCGTCAGAAAAGCAAAAACGAGACATCTCCACCTAACGTGGTTAACGAGGTTTTGACCGCTCCCTAAGTTATGACCGATTGGAAAATTAAAACTAGCCGAAATGCTAATTTGGTGGTAAACAACTAACAAAAGTTCAAATCGGTCATAACCAGGGAAACGGTCAAACCCCCGTTAACCACGTTACCTCTGCTTTGTCGCCGCATCGTTTTTCTCAAAGAGACCAATTAACATCACAAGATAAGCCACGAACCTTTTTTTCCTGATCAGCTGCAATCACGGATCACAACGATCGATCCTCTATTTTTGTTAAAGTTTTCAACTTTCGCACGACTCGAAGGCTCCACAGATCGGTGAGCTTTTCCGAATCGCACGAAGTACACGATACGATTCATATACCTGACTCGCCAAGTCTAGCGCAAAGCCATACTTTTCATTACTCATTGACGGCTGCAGATTTCTATTATACACATTAGTTTTCTCAGCGCGCCACTCTTAGCGTTTTGTCAAATAGTACCCTCGCACGGCGCGAAATCCTTTTAACATGCATCCAATCTTATAGCATATCGAAAGCCATTGGCGCTACAATGCGTATGAGCATTTTAATTGGCGGGTGTAAAACTGGGGAAACATAATAGCAACGATGGCCCTTCTCATTCAGAAGCCGTTTCAGAGGGCTGAAAACGTGGATAATTCTGTTGCGTCTAGTGACGTAGGTCCTTTTAGGGTGGCCATCTGATGAGCATGAAGCTTGATTGTAGAGTGCTTCTCTAAGGCGATCTATCTACACGGCTTCACGGCATGTAGATCAACAATCTAAAGTGTTCTAAGGTGGCAAATATGCAGTAGTGCATTAGTGCATGGTCTAGATGTGGTCTAGATTCTGGGCGAAGCCGAGGCTTGAACTCTTGATAGCGCAGCAATTTCATCTAGTTAGCTATTAAACTTTGAAAATCCGGTCACTCTTAAGCGTTGAATTTGTTTCTTCCGAGAAAGACAAGATAATAGACCCTTTTTCGAGAAAATTAGGATCATCGAACCACCTGCCGCATAAAGTTGGGGGCCCCCTATACGCCTCTTACATGCTCTAGATTTTGTTAAATCTATTATAGATAGATAGGCTTAGTAAAACCTTTAAGAAGACTAATTCTATAGCTATATTTATAGCTATATACACCACCTCTTTACATCTCGTTGTAAGTGCTTATTGATCTTGGCGACTAAACTACCTATTTTAAGCATAATTCTATACAGAAAGGATATAAATCCGCGCTGTTTGATCGGCACGATCGGCACGCACTTACAACGAGATGCGCCGGGGTGGTGTAGAAGGTAAATATAAGAGAGAAATGTATATAGATAATATTATATAACTATGTTAGAAGGCCACTAAAAGATAGATAATTAGCTAGTAAAACTGTATTAAGTAGGTGTTTTAGTAGTAGCGTATATTCACTAGGTAGTGTAACTGGTCTACTATTTACTTAATGTAAAAGCCTCGTACAAGGGAGGGACAGGGGAAAGGCAGGGGTCAATACTGGCGCTATACTGACCCAGGCAGTGTTGCTAGAGGTGACTTGCCAAAAAAAAACCGGTCCAATATTCGAGCTTCTTTGGCATCCTCATATCCCCGATCTATGGCCTGCTAGTATATCCTGTGGTTAGTGGCAAATTGCAGGCAAGCTAGACCGGAAACAAGGCGAGTCTCCGGCTGGAAGTGAATTACAAAAGAAGTCTGTATTGCGAACAATTACCAAGACCCACAATTGCGGAGAGTAGCATATAGCATATATCGAGAGTGAGCAACGGGAAGGTCTTAAATCCAGATTCACTAGACACACTTACTTGAGGCGTGTATACTTCCATGACCAAAGAATTGGAACTGTAGAATTAACGATGCAGGGGAATCCATGCGCTCCGCTAGTGAATGTACAGTGGCGTGTTTTCATTAGCCAATGTGAAGTAGAGTTCAATCGAAGTCCGAATCGCTTCTCCAGAAGTTGAGACACAGGGGCCAGGCTCCCGTATCAGCGGCCACATATTCTACAGCGAGTAAGCGCCCTTCAGTCTATCTTTCGGGCTTCACCCGCTTCATCTTCTCAAGTTTTCCCCAAAAAATCTACTTGTATTAGCCTCTAGTCCAGTGATGGCAATGACTATATAATCACCCCGAATTAGGCGATTATATACACGATTGCTGTAACCAAGAAATACAGAGCAGAAGATTTCTGCTATTGTTTTTGTCATTGAAATTTTGAGGTGGCCCATGCATAACTGATTATTGCCATCACTGACTCTAGTTCTTGCCATGACTCGAATGACTGATCTTGTCAGACTTATGAAAAGACTCAAAATCTCTAGGCAAGACATCTGCCGGGCAGAAATTTTCACATATCTGCCACGGAGCGTGAGATTCCGGAGTACATCCTTTCATTGCCCCAGTTCCCAGCTGCAGGATATATTGATTTTTCGTGTGCGACTAAGCACTGTCAGACGGAGATTTGATTGAGTAGAGTGCTGCCTATCGTTTGTAAGCTTTGAGACAGTGCTACTGTTGAAACGCGATGATATATTCACTTTTTACATTATTTCAATCAGCACGAGCGCTCCTGCACCCTAGTTCGGATTTTCCCGTAACGGTTCATCATACCATTTCTATGTCCTAAGAATTAATTTTTCATGTATTGAGGGGATAGTGATTGCGGACATCATCTGGTTAGTATGTACCCTCATTTTTTTCAAGGCTATCTGTGATACTGTGAGCGCTGATTCAAATTGAAAGGAGAAACGTGCTTGGGGACGACTTACCAAATTGCTGAGAGATTTGTCTCAAAGTCATCGATTCCGTCATATCCACTGCACTTTCGATGTCTAGAGCCCACTTAAATCCGGCATCACTTCTGTCGTGCTCTTCGCGATTGCAATTCCTGATTGAGGAGATTGAGGAAAAGAACCCTGAGTCAGATCGAGGCAGTAAAAATTCTTCTCCACCTTTGGGTCGTTGCATCTATCTATAAATTCTGGGATGACTTTCGCAAGTACTGATAATGCATCACGATGGTACGCTACTATGCAGCTATAAATTAATGAAGGATAGGGTAGACCTTCAGTTTTAGAGCGACGACGGCTTTCGGGAACAGTTAGCTCATTCGAGCAAACAACATTCAACTAAGACTTGCCAAACGCACCTACGAAATTTCCACCTCTTCTAAGTGCCCATAGCGGATCAGGTTCCTTCGAAGCCCAGAGAACTTGCCCATACATCTTCACAACTTGAGCGTCGAGCATATTCTGCGGATCAGAGGCCAGGTGTCGACCTGTGAAACTTTAGAAGTCGCATCAGTCCTTGGTCAAACGACTGACGTTTGAAGCTATAACTGATTAACCAAATACGTCATAGATCTGACGAAGCTGACGACGACTTCTTGATGTACATGTAGTCTTTTTTTCTTCATAGATTAATCTATACACGAGTTCGTTTGATACCAGGCCATACTCTGAAGACATCTATCCAATGCCACCTTGCAAAGTCCCACCTCTGACTCTAACATACGTACATCTCGCACTGATGGCTTAAAAACAGTTAGTCGGAAGATGTTTTTAAGATGAAACAGGACCTACTCGCACGTCCCGGCGCAAACTCCTCCGTTTTGGGATCAACCCCCCATACCTGCCCAGCTCCAGTCAGTGTAAGAGATGGATGGATTGGATCTAGATCCAAATCCAAATCCATTAAATCCATCGGATCTGGATTAAGATCCAAACTTAATCCATTCTTAGGGCACGTTTAATAACTTTTTGGACACTGCTAGCCATATACCCCCTAAATAATACGCGTAGACTCCCTAATTGATACGCATATACCCCCTACCTTATTTGGTTTAGACGCTTCCTCATTAAGTTAGAATATTACGTGCGTTTGACTTGTTTGCGCCTATATTACAAAAATTAAAGCTGGTATTTTGCTTAAATGCTAAGGGCTCTCTACAAATAGATCTATCAACGCGATTGGTAATTATAGAGCTAGATATAGAGTTAATTAGCTAACTGCCGCGATGCTCTATAATTGTAGGCTCTTGGATGCAAAGTAGAGGTGTTAATTTAGGTCCCACTGGGCGCAGGCATAGGCGCGGGCGCGGGCGTGGGCGCAAAGCAGAGGTGGCAGCACCTAAATTCAGTTTATGCGATGCCTTATAAAGCACTACACAATTTAATTAATTAACTTAGGCACGATCTAAATTTAGACTCTACTACTTATACTATAACTAAAATTACAACTTAATTGTAAATCGTAATATTGCAATTATAAAACTTACATAGTGCGCACTTTAATTTTTGTAATATAGGTGCAAATAAGTCAAACATACGTAATATTCTAACTTAATAAAGAAGCATCTAAACTAAATAAGGTAGGGGGTGTATGTGTATTAATTAGGGGGTATACGCGTATCATTTAGGGGGTATATAGCTAGTAGCACCCAAAAAGGTATCAAACGTGCCCTAAGAATGGATAAAGTTTGGATCTAGATCCATATCCACGCCACCAATGGATTAGGCGTGGATTAGTGGATTAATGGATCCCAATCCAATCTCGATCCATCCATCTCTTACACTGGCTCCAGTTGTGGTAGTTTCATTTGCTCAATCAAATTCGAACCTACCGAAGGCGGATAGGCTAACTGGAACATCTTTAACAGAAGCAGGTCCGCAGCCTCCGCATCTAATCGAAAATTCAAGATCATTATCATAGAGTGCCGCGAGGAGACGAGAGAGTGACTCCATAGAACCCGGCCGAGCCACGAGTTGTGGTTTTAGATATTTCTGCGCAGACCAGACCAGACTTTCCTTGGTGTAGGTTGGCAAGGCTGAATCAATCAGTTCATCTGCAGCAAGGAGAGATTTGATGATGTCCATTCTAATTTCTACGGATGCAAAGGTTGTCAAAGGAGAATTGAGATATGACAAATTATTGCTTGTTACGCGTAAAACAGGCTTGGTAAATGCGATTTCGAGATAAAGGTTTTCTTTATATTAGTGTTTCTATGGTGTAGAATACGCTTTACGAGTCCAACGAATAGTGAATATGCTAGCAGGATGTTGGCAGGATTCGCATCTGCATCTCAGGAATTGCCAGTCGAAAGCCGCATTGCTTTTTATATTGGGGTCTGATATACGAAAAGAGCCCTTTCTTGATTGCCTCAGCAGCGACAACGCAGCTTACGTCAGAACTGGTTGGGTAACCATACGTGCCGTTTGGCGTATGCGTTAGTCCTTTTTCCCGCTAAAATAACGTTAACAATTTTAAACGCAGTGCTTTAAGTTGGCCTTTATAGTTTAATTACTTTATAATTATATAATATAAAATATAGAGCTTAATAAGCCGAGTTTAATAATACTATTATTATTAAATCTAACTATAGATAGTAGAGATATTATGGGTTAAAGGCATAAAAATTACCTAAATACCTACCTATTGCGATAGAGATACCCTATAAAAGGACAGTCCGACTAAAATATATAATTATCTAATTAATAGTGTCGAATAAGAGTTACGGGTAAGTCGAAAATAAGTTAAAGATAAGTCAAAAGTAGAATAAGCTTTATATATTAAAGGGTAATTGCTTTCTAACCTTTTTTATTTAGAGACTAATTGTTACGGACGCTTTAAGTATAATGCTACAACTACTTGGAGAGGAGTTAAAGGAAGCTAGTTAGTTAATAAGGGCATGGTCTAGGATAGATCCGGTAGAACTATATAATAAGAAATGGTAACTAAGGTTACGTGATATAATCTATATAATCTGTATAATCTATAAGATCTATAATAGAGCAAATAGAGTAGACAGAGTAGGCGGAGCAAGGACTTTCTTAGGCGTATGGTTGTGTATTTAAGGACCCACAGTCCCTACCTAAATAGTTCCTTTCTTTATAATAAATCTTAGAATATAATTAGAGTTAATCTATTAGGTAACCACTCCACCAGTTATTATTTGTACTTATTATATTATTAACTTCCTATTTACCTATACACCTAGCCCATTAATAAGTCTACCGTGGTATTTCCTATAAGGCTTTATTATACATTCACTACCTAGTTATAGTATTAATAAAGTCAAATAATATGCTACTAAAAGCACTAGTTATAACGCCATCTATAGCAGCTACGACCTTAGGGTTAGGGGGAGACACTAGTATAAGGGACATAGATTCACAGCTAGTCATAGTAGGTTAGTTATAGGAAATGGTTAATTAATTAATAGATAATAATTAAATACTTAAAGACAGAATTAATGGAATTAGAGTAGCTAAGGTTAAGTTACCCTTAATTAAACGGTTCTTAGGAGAGAAGTTAAAGCTTAAAGGATTCCTTACGTAAATGCACTTTAAGGTTATATAGGAAGGAGTAAAGTTAGTAACACCTATGGACTAAGTAGTATATACAGGATTGTTCTTAACTAGAAGAGCACTTAAGTGGTTTAAACCTTACCTTACTAAAATTTAGATAAACAGAATAATAACTACTAACTAAGAAGTATAGTTTATATTTATTAACTAAAATAGGTTTATAGAAAGACTTATATAGATATTTAGAGACCTAGAAGTAATTACTATAGTAGAAAGGAAGCTTTAGAACCTAGTGTTAGCGACTTAGTCAACCGAGGTATAAGCATAGCAAGAAGGACGCATGCAAGCCTATATGATTAGATTGTCTACAAACGAGGATCCAAAGCTAGAGAAAGGAAAGGAGAAGAAGGGCAGCGCCGCTCGATGTCTTATGCGATCTTCGCGTCACGTGACCGCAATCTGCGGCAATCTGTGGCAATTTACTAGTACTGTAATACTATCTAAGATTATCTAAAACTATCTGTAATTGTCCGCTACAATCCACTGCTATAATCTACCGTTTTCCACCAGCACTGTAACATTACCCCCCCCTCCAAAAAAGCCTGCCCTTAGGCTTTGTATGTCCGTATTATGTCTATAGGGTGTTCTTATTTATATACTTAACAGGTAGCTTATTATCTTCACTATACCAGCACTCCATCTACTTGTCTAGATACTTTAGGGGTCCTAGCTTATTAGGGTATTAGTTATAGAACTCTTTAAGCTTCTAGGGGCAACCTATAAAATTCCAGGCAGGGTACTAGGTTAGGTCTAGATTATAACCTTTCTATTAGACATGGTATTTTAGCGTTCCTTATACTAGTTTATAGGCTAGTATTTTATTAACTTCCTACTTGTTGTCGCCATTAACTTAAATCGGTAGTAGAGGCTTATTCTTTTATCTAGATAGTGGGTTATTTATAGCTTTCTATAGCTTATCTGGTAAGAAAACAGGGTGGGCTTTAATTAAGTCTAGGAGTTTAACCTTATATAAGTTGCCTTCTTTATTAAGAATCTTATACGGTCCTGCTATCTTATAGTCTAGCTTATAGCTAGGCCGTTTTATCTTCTAGTTCTTTGTTATAACCCAGACCTTATCACCTACGGTAAAGTCGGGCTTATGCCTATACTTATTTACCTACTGTTCCATTAATTTCTAGGCCTTCTCTAGGTTCTTACGGGCTATTATTTATGCTTCTTCTAAGTGTCTAGCATACTGCTGTGCTTCCTTATAAGATAGTTTTTCGTACACAGTCTATGGTCCTTCCGGTCTTTCCTAGTCAAAGCTTATATAAGGTAAGTATCCCATTTCTAGCTAAATAGGTGCAAACCCCGTAGAGTTATAGGGTAGAGTTGCCTAGGCATAGTCTATTATAGGTAGTAGTTCGCTCTAGTTGTCCTAAAAGTAGTTAATAAAGGGCTAGAGTCTCTAGTCCAAGTATTAATTTATAATCTCCATCTAACCGTCTATCTAGGGGTGGTATACTATAGAGAGCTTTAGCCTAATACCTAGGATCCGGGTAAACTCGTTCCAGAAGGCTAATATAAACTACGGCCCGCGGTTAAATACAATAGTATCTGGCGGTCCATAAATTTAGTAGACATAATAGATATACAGTCAGGCCGCCTCTTTAGTATTAATATTCTTATAATAGGGGATTAAGAACGGGCGCTTACCAAAGCGGTTAACTAGGATTATAACCATATTATATCTATTGCGGTCCGTAGATAACTTATAGAAGTCTATAAAGATATACTACTAGGGGCGTTCTGGTATTAGAAGTGGCTTTAATAGCCCTAGGGTCTTATCTTATGGAATTATAGACCTATGGCAGTCATTACAGTTCTATATATAGCGGTTAATATCTATAACCATTCCGGGCTAGTAGTAATGGTTACTAATAATCTTATAGGTCTTATTCTTTTTAGGGTAGGCCGTAGAGACCTAAGCATATGCTTTGGCGATAAGCTAAGTCCATAAGTTTTATTCCTTTACTACTACTAGCCGTTCCTAGTGCTTAAGCAGTCTGTTTTCTAGGGACCATAGGCCGGTAGAATCCTTTGCCTTTTCACAGTACTCCTGTAGAGAAGGGGCCGTACGGTTTACCTATAGTAGTTTATTGATAAGGTTAAGTTCCATAGAATTAATAGGATATATCTTAGCGCTTAAAGGGTCCGTATTTAGTTCTACCCGTATTTAGGGGTTAAGGTATTCTGGTTATAGTAGCGTCTAAGTCTATAATAAGATCTTTATAGCTGCCTAGTTATCTAGGTCTTGTTTACGCCTTATAAGAGCATCTACACGGTTAGTAGTACCTAGCCTATATATAATTAGGAAGTTAAACTAGGATAGGATCTCCGCCTAGTATGCCTACTAGGCTATAAAGGCCTTTGTTATTATAAAATATTCTAGGGCTTTATAGTCCAAAACTACTTAAATAGGCTTAGGGGCTCCTTTTAACTGTATTCGCCAGTACTAAAAGCTAGAGATAATAGCCAGCATTTCTTTATCGTAAATTAGGTAGTTTAGCTTAGCATCTATTATAGTCTTTAAATAGTAAGCAATAGGGTGCTATTTTCCATCCGTCTGCTTCTAAAAGTAAACGCTAGCTATAACGCTGTCTAAGGTATTAGTTTCTAGCATTAAGGGCCGTTTTAGGTTAAAGTGGGCGAGTAAGGGAGCAGAGACCAGTTATTTCTTAAGCTTGTTAAAGGCCTGCATATATATAGCGTTAAAGTAGAATAGCTAGTCTTTCCTAGTAAGGCGGTTAAGAGGCTAGGTAATTTTACTGTAGTTCTTAATAAAGCGTTAGTAGAAGTTACAGAAACCTAAAAATAATTGTACCCCCTTTATGGTCTATAGGGGTGTCTACTAGTTAATTACGGCCGTTTTCTCTAGGTTAGCCTTAATTTCGTCTATACTAATAATAAAACCTAGGTACTTTATACGCTTAACACTGAATTCTAATTTCCTGATATTGGCCTAGAGACCGGCCTTGCGGAGCTATTATAGGACTTTATGGATATGCTCCTTATGTTCTAACTTATTCTTAGAGTAGATTATAATATTATCTAGGTAGGCCGTATAGAAGTTATTAAGGTAGTTAAAGAGTATATAATTTATATATCGCTAGTATATAGCTGGTCCGTTAGTTAGTCTAAAAGGAAGTACTTTGTATTTATATGTTCCGTAATAGGTCCGAAATATAGTAAGATCTTCTAATCTAGGGTCTATTCTAATTTGGTAAAAAGCCTAACGGATATTAAGCTTAGTAAAGACCTTAGCTCTACTTATTTAAGTTAGAGTCTTATTAAGTAAGGGTAGTGGATAGCGGTCCTTGCGGGTTATATTATTAAGTTTATGGTAGTTAATGCAGAAACAAAGTCCTCTATTTAGCTTTTTAGTAAAGAAAATAGGCGAGTTAAAAGGGGCTTAACTAGGCTTAATAAAGCCCTTATTTAGGTTATTAATAAGGTACTACTTTATAGCCTATAATTTGGTAGTTAATTGCTTATAAAAGGGGCTATAATTAAGGGTGTCTTCCTTATCTGGCATAATCTCAATCTTATAGTCGTATAGTTGGTAAGGTGGGAGCATATTAGATACTACCTTAGAGAATACATCCTTAAATTTCTAGTGTTAATAGGGTAGTTTCTATTCTACCAGTTTCTTATTTATAAGCTTACTTTCCTATCTACTAAGCTCGCTTTCCTTTTCCTTAATTATTTAATTAATTTTATATAAGCTGGTAGTAAAGGTAACAGTGTTAGGTTAGACTAAGTTCTGATAGAATCCTATAGCGCTGATACAGTAGATATTAACTAGGGGAAGGTCTATAGGTTTCTTTACGGACTTTTATTAGGCTGTATTTTACAGGATAGGGTTTATAGTCTTCCTTAGCTTACATTCCATTTTCCATAAGTTATCCTTCCAGTCTATTAGTTTAGTATAGCGTCTAGTATTCCTAGCCTTCCTTTATAGCTATATAGGGCCTAAGTTCTCCGCGGGGGACTTAGCTAGGTTACTACTAATTTTCTAAGTCTCTAGTGCGGGTAGCGTAACATAGGTAGTCTAGGGGCGATATAGTATATAGACCTGTTACGGATTAAGCTGTATGTCTTTCTTAAAGGCCTAATCCCTATATATAGCATCGGCCTAGTAAACGGTGTCTATCTATAACCGTATAAGGTTTTCTATTATAATACTAATTTCCTTTATAAAAGAAGGTGTTAGGGGTAGGGTTTTAGGCCAGATAAGCCGTCTACTTCGTATGTCAAGCTGTAAGCCTAAATAGGCTAGCTATTTTCTTCCTAAGATTATATTATGGCTTTTTAGGTCTATAATAAGAAAGGGGACGTTATACTACCTTTATCTATTAACACGGAGGTGGATCTGTAAGATAGTTATAATAGGTAGTCCTATCCGTCTATTATACCCATAGATAGGGACTAGTTTAGGCAGTTCTTTAAGGGATACATTTAAAAGGTTAGCCAGCTTTATAGCATACTAGGTGTCTATTAAGGTAAAGGTATTTACTCTAGAGTTAGCTAAAGCAGAGGTTAAAACTTAATATTTATTGCAAAATAAAGTATAAGGGATAGTGTAGCTTCTTCTACCAACTAGCCGACCTAGATTAATATATAACATATTAATTCCTTTTAACCCTAGAGAGGAGTCTTTTTCTAAGGTTCCTCTTTTTCTAACTCCTTACTATCCTCCTAGATTAACAGAACTTTATCTATTTTTGCCTTTATTAGGCAGTCCTTAGCAAAATAGTCCTTCTAGCCGTATAAAAGCAAGCTCCTTAATTACTAAGGGCCTATCTATAGGGGTCGCTATACGTTGGCTAAGTATGCGCTAGACCCGCAGTAGGGCTAGCTGCGCGGCTAGCTGCTAAACTAACGGCAGGCTGTACAGCTAGTGCTATAGGAGTTACTAATTATACTAGGGCACTACGGGCCGTTCTTATAGCGCTTATAGTCTAGTTTAAAGAGTTTCTAGCTTTATACCGCTTAGCTTGTGCCTTAATTTGATGGAGGCCTTAATTAATAGCTAGGCAGTGGTCTGTAAGTACCTTTAGCGTCTATATAGTAGTAAAAACTAGTAGTATAGCGCGCTATAGGTCTAGGGTAAGCTTATTAAAGAGGTCTGGTATTAGGTCTTTATGGGGAATTTAGGCTTAGCTGGCTAGGTATAGAAAGTGGGTCTAAAAAGCTAAAAAGGTCTCCGTTGTTTTTATATTAAGGGCTTTATAATTAAGGCGGGCGTTCTATATCTTAAAGGGGTCCTTATAAATAGAAGATAGATAGTTAATTATCTCTTCTCTAGAGAGGAAGGGGTCTACTAAGTCCTAGGCGTATTACGGACGTAGATACATCTATACATCCCCACTGGTACGGCTAAAGACATAGGCCATCTTAGCTTAAGTAGTAGGGAAGTGGTCTGTATTAACCTTAAGCTTATCTTATAGTTAAAGCTTCTAATTATTAAACATAGGGTTAGTTCCGTTTGTGAGTAAAGGAGGGTCCATAACCTTCGCGGATTACAACAATGCTAATGCTATGTGTTAGGCTAGGGTCTTAAGGACCGTAGTAAGTCTTTAGGTGTCTAATAACTCTTTGCTAGGTATAGGGGTGTCTCTAGTTTTAAGCAGCTCTTAAAGCCGTTTAATTTCAGCATTAGCTGCTACAAGCTCTTCCTAGGGGGTTAAGACGGCGACTATTTTACTATTAGAGGTATTTATAGGTCCTATAGCAGCTTTACCAGCTACTATATTTCTTGGCATAATAGTAGGGGTTTTAGGTAATTTCTAGTGTTTATTTATTTTCTAGGGGTTCTAGTCTATACGTGTCCTATTCTTAGGTTTCGCGTTTTATTTATATTCTTTTAGTTTTATCCTATCCTTATAGTCCTGGTGATGTCCTTAGGGTCCTATTCTGTGTCCTTATAGATATATTTAAGTTCCTTCTTAGGAAGAAAGAGTAGAAGGAGCTTTAGATAATGTTAGCGACTTAATTAACCAAGGCATAAGCATAGTAAGAAGGACGTATACAAGCCTATATAATTGGATTGTCTATAAATGAGGATCCAAAGCTAAAGAAAGGAAAGGAGAAGAAGGGCAGCGCCGCTTAATATTTTATGCGATCTTCGCGTCACGTGACCGCAATCTGCGGCAATCTGTAGCAATTTGCTAGTACCGTAATACTGTCCAAGATTGTCTGAAACTATCTACAATTGTCCGCTACAATCCACTGCCATAATCCACCGTTTTCCACAAGCGCCGTAACACCTAGTATAATATTCTTTAGCAATTAAGTATATAATATAGTTTTAGACACTTATAATGTAGGTTAAGTAGAATAATAAGGCGCTTATGGTATAGTATAAATAGGGACTTAAGGCTAAAGTCTAGGATGTAATTATCCTAATAGAAGATACGGAAACTCTATAAGAGTTAATAGATTAGTTAGTTAAGATTAATAATAGAATCTATTAAAGGGAATAAGCTAAGAAAGGGTAAGATAGAGTTCTATAGTTATATAAGGCGTAGAGTATATATTAGCAGATATAGAGTTATAAACTATAGAATAGTAGGCTAAAGCTAATGGACTTAAGCGGCACTAAAAAATCTAGAAGATAGAGTAAGAAACTATAAAAACCTAGAGATTAAGGATTAAGTAATTATAGGACTAAGGAGTAGAGGTTAAACTAGGGATCTTAACAGCAGAAGATATTTAGGTGGACTCTATAATAAGAAGAATGGTTTAAAAAAGAAGTTTATATAAATTGCGGAAAATAAGGTTATTTTGCTAGAGACTGTAGAGGTAGTTAGAGCAACTATATAGTAAAAGGCACTAGGTTATTAGAGTATAATAACGCGGATATAGGGCTGTTATATAGGACTAAGGAGTGTTATATAGGACTAAGGAGTGTTATATAGGACTAAGGAGTGTTATATAGGACTAGGGAGTGTTATATAGGACTAAGGAGTGTTATATAGGACTAAGGAGTGTTATATAGGACTAAGGAGTGTTCTATTAGACACTTCGCGTTTTATTATAATAACGCATACCAAATTTATAAGGACGCTAAGTATGGCGCAAGCTATTAGCTATAGGAGCTAAAGTTAAAAGGACTTAAAGGAACTAGAGAGTTAAACAAAGAATAAAATTAACTCTATAAGCTAGATTAAGATATTATAGCAATATACAGATAAAGATTAGTAACAATAACAATAGAGTTAGAGTACTTATTAATTAATAGCAATAAGAAAGAAAAAGAGGCTAACTAGGGGCACTTAAACCTTAATAATATAATAAAAGTAGAGACTAAGACTACTATAGAACACGGATTAGTAACGGGTATTATAACACTATTAGATATAGTATCTATTACCTTATAAAACAGAAGGAGTAATACCTAAAGAGGGTTAAGTAAGTAGACAACTGCTAGTGCTAGCTTACTACTTAGTAAAGGTAAAAGGCCAAAGGTTTAAGATTCTTAGGATAAAATAAGAGATGCTTAAAATTCTTAAGACAAGATAAGATATACCTAAGAACCTATAATAGATAAAAACTAATGGGAAAGGGTAATAGCTTAGTTTAAAGATAAATAAATAAGTATGGGATAAAGATTCCTAGTGTTACGGCACTAGCAAACTGCCGTCAGATTGCCTTAGATTGCCGCAACTTGCCGTTATATAATGGCAAGTTGCCATTACGTGACCAGATAATTGTATATAGCTTCAAGCGGTGCTTCCGTTCTTCTCCTTTCCTTTCTCTAGCTTTGGATCCTTGTTTATAGACTACCAATTATATAGGCTTGCGCGTCCCTCTTACTGTGCTCGTGCCTTAATTAACTAAGTCGCTAACATTATCCAAAGCTCGTCACTACTCTTCTTTCTAAGAAGGAACTTAAATATATCTACAGACCAAGGACACAGAAAAGGACCTAAAGGATATTACCAGAACAGAATAGGACCCTAAGAACAGGACAGAACCAAAAAGATATATACAACACCACCTAAAGAATAGGACACGTACGGACTAGAACCCCTAGAAAATAAACAAATAATGGAAATTACTTAACACCCCTACCACCATGCCACAAAACATAGTAGTAGGTAAGGCAGCTGTAGGACCCGTAAACGCCTTAGATAAAGAAACAATTAATGTTTTAACCCCCTAGGCGGAGCTTGCGGCAGCTAATGCTAAAATTAAACGGCTACGAGAACTGCTTAAAACTAGAGACACCCCTACATCCTAGGTTAACCTATTGGACAGACTTGCTACGGTTCTTAAGGCCCTAGCCTAGCGTATAGCATCGGCATTATCGCGGTCTGCGAAGGTTGCGGACCCCCTATTGCTTACAGACGGAACTAACCCTATATTTGACAATTAGAAGCTTTAACTACAAGACAAGCTTAAAGTTAATATGGACTACTTCCCTACTACCCAAGCTAAAATGGCCTACGTCTTCGGCCGTACTAGTAGGGATGTATAGACGCATCTACGTCCGCGATATGCCTAGGACTTGGCAGACCCCTTCCTCTCTAAAGAAGAAATAATTAACTACCTATCTTCCATTTATAAGGACCCCTTTAAGATACAGAACGCCCACCTTAACTATAAAGCCCTTAACATAAAAATGACAGAGACCTTCTTAGTCTTCTAGACCCGCTTTCTATACCTAGCTAGATAGGCTCAAATCCCCTAGGAAGATTTAATGCCAGACCTTTTTAATAAGCTTACCCTAGACCTACAGCGCACTATATTGCCGGTTTATACTACCGTACAGACGCTAAAGGAACTTATAGATTAGTGCCTAGCTATTAACTAGGGCCTCCGCCGAATTAAGGCATATGCCGAGCGGTATAAGATAAAAAACTCTACCAACCAGAATACGAGTACTATAAGAACGGGCTATAGCGCCCCAGTAAGATCTATAACCCCTATGGTGCCGACTATACCGCCTGCCGTTAACCTAGCGGCTAGCCGTATAGCCACCCCCGCTATGGGTCTGGTAGATACTTAACCTATATATAGCAACCCCCGTTTACAGGCCCTTAGTAATTAAGGAGCCTGCTTCTTATATAGCTAAAAAGATCACTTTGCAAAAGACTACCCAACAGCGGCAAAAACAAATAAGGTCCTGTTAATTTAGGAGAATAGTATAGAGTTAGAAAAAGAGGAACCCTAGAGTAAGACTCCTCTCTAGGGTTAAAAGGAATTAATATGTTATATATTAATCTGGGTCGGCTAGTTAGTAGAAGAAGCTGTACTATCCCTTATACTTTATTCTATAATAGATATCAAGTTTTAACCTCTGCTTTAGCTGACTCTGGAGCAAATGCCTTTACCTTAATAGATATACAGTGTGCTGTAAAGCTAGCTAACTTTTTAAACGCACCCTTTAAGGAACTGCCTAAACCAATTCCTATCCGTGGGTATAATAGGCGGATAGGACCACCCATTATAACTATCTTATAGATTTACCTCCGTGTAGATAGATGAAGGCAGTATAATATCCCCTTTCTTATTATAGACCTAGGAAGCCACAATATAATTTTAGAAAGAAAATAGCTAGCCTATCTAGGCTTACAGCTTAATATATAGAGTAGATGGCTTGTCTAGCCCAAAACCCTACCCCCAACACCTTCTTTTATAAAGGAAATCAGCATTATAATAAAAAATCTTATACGGCTATAAATAGACACCATTAACCAGGCCGATGCTATGCGTAGGGACCAGGCCTTTAAGAAAGATATATAGCTTAATTCACAACGGGTCCGTATACTACGCCGCCCCCAGACTACTAATATCACACCACTAGCACTAGAAACCCAAGAAGTTAGTAATAAGCCAGCTGGCTTAGGCCCTATATAGCTACAAAGAACGGCAAGGAATATTAGACACTGTACTAAACGTATAGACTAAAAGGATAACTTACGGAAAATGGAACAGGAGCTAAAGAGGGTTGTAAACCCTCCACCATAAAATACGGTCTATGGAACGTCTGTAAAGAAACTTACAAACCTCCCACCAGTTAATATCTGCTGTATTGGTGCCATAGGGTTCTACCAGAACTTAAAACGGCCTAATACCGTTGCCTTTACGACTAGCTTATACGAAATTAACTAGATAATTAAAGACAAGGAAGCCCTGGCCCGTAACTAGCTTAGTAGGGAAAGTAAGCTTATAAATAAGGAGCTGGTAGAACAGAAACTACCCCACCAATACCAGGAATTTAAGGACGTATTCTCTAAGGCAGTATCCGACATACTCCCGCCTTACCGACCGTACAACTATAAGATTAAGATTAAGCCAGACAAGGAAGACACCCTCAGCTATAGCCCCCTCCGCCAGCAATCTACCGACGAGCTATAGGCCACTAAGTAGTACATTATTAATAACCTTAATAAGGGCTTTATTGAGCCTAGCTAGGCCCCCTTTGCCTTACCTATTCTCTTTGTAAAGAAGCTAAATGGTAGACTCCGTTTCTATATTAACTACCGTAAACTAAACTATATAACCCGCAAAGACCGATATCCGCTGCCCTTACTTAAAGAAACACTGGCCCGTATAAATAAGGCTAAGATTTTTATAAAGCTTAATATCCGCCAGGCTTTTTACCAAATTAGGATGGACCCCAAATCTAAAAATCTTACTACATTTCGGACCCGCTACGGATTATATAAATGCAAAGTACTACATTTTGGACTGACTAATGGACCGGCTACGTACTAACGGTATATAAATAACGTACTCTTTAACTACCTTAATAACTTCTGTACAGCCTATCTAGATGATATTATAATTTACTCTAAGAATAAACTGGAATATAAGGAGCATGTCTGTAAAGTCCTATAACAGCTCCGCGAAGCTGGTCTCCAGGCCAATATTAGGAAGTTAGAATTTAGTGTTAAGCATATTAAGTACCTAGGGTTTATTATTAGTATAGACGGAATTAAGGCAGACCTAGAAAAAACGGCCGCAATTAACTAGTAGGTACCCCCACGGACTATAAAGGGGGTATAATTATTTTTAGGTTTCTGTAACTTCTACTAATACTTTATTAAGGACTATAGCAGGATCTCCTGGCCTCTTAACCGTCTTACTAGGAAAGACCAGCCCTTCCATTTTAGCGCCATATATAGGCAGGCCTTTAATGAGCTTAAAAAACGGCTAGTATCGGCTCCCCTGCTTGCCTATTTTAACCTAGAACAGCCCTTAATGCTAGAAACTGATGCCTTAGATGGTGTAATAGCTGGTGTCTTTTCCCAGAAGCAACCAGACGGAGAATAGCACCCTATTATATACTATTTAAAGACTATGATAGATACTAAGCTAAACTACCATATCTATAATAAAGAAATGCTGGCTATTATCTCTAGCTTTTAGTACTGGCGTATATAGCTAGAAGGGACCCCTAAGCCTATTAAGGTGGTTTTAGATTATAAGGCCTTAGAATACTTTATAACAATAAAGGCCCTTACGGCCCGGCAGGCACGCTAGGTGGATATCCTATCTTAGTTCCACTTCCTAATTATATACAGGCTAGGCGCAACTAACCGTGCCGATGCCCTTATAAGGCGTGAACAAGACCTAGATAACTAGATAGCTATGAAGATCTTACTATAGACCTAGACACTACTACAACTAGAGCACCTTAACCCCCAGATATAGGCAGAACTAAATACGGACCCTTTGGACGCTGAGATATGTCCCGTTAACTCTACAGAACTTGACCTTATTAATAAACTACTATAGGCAAATTGTACAGCCCCCTCTCTACAGGAGTGCCGTGAAAAGATAAAGAATAATAACAGCCTATAGTCCCTTAAAAATGGATTGCTTAAGTACTAGGCACGGCTAGTAGTAGCAAAAAAACAAAACTTATGGACTTAGCTTATTGCTAAAGCGTATACTTAGATCTCTATGGCCCACCCTAGAAAAAATAAGACCCGCAAGATTATCGGCAACCGTTATTACTGGCCTGGAATGGTTATAAATATTAATCGCTATATATAGAACTGCGACGACTGCCGTAGGTCTATAATTCCACAAGACAAGACTCTAGGACTGTTAAAACCACTCCTAATACTAAAGCGCCCCTGGCAGCATATCTCTATGGATTTTTACGAGCTACCTATAGACCGTAACGGATATGATATGGCTATAGTTATAGTTAACTGCCTTAGTAAGCGCCCGTTCTTAATCCCTTATTATAAGAATATTAATGCAAAAGAGGCAGCCTGACTATACGTCCACTACGTCTACCGAATTTACGGACTACTAGATACTATCGTATCTAACTACGGCCTATAGTTTATATTGGCTTTCTGGAACGAGTTCACCCGGATCCTAGGCATTAAGCTAAAGCTTTCTACAGTATACCACCCCCAGATAGACGGCTAGATGGAGATTGTAAACTAGTATTTAAACCAGAGACTCCGACCCTTTATTAACTATTTTTAGGATAATTAGGCCGAACTGCTACCTCTAATAAACTATACCCAGGCCACCCTACCCTATAACTCTATAGGATTTGCACCTATCTAGCTAGAAATGGGGTATTTACCCTATATAAGCTTTAACTGGGAAAGAACGGAGGGGCCGTAGACCGTACGCGAAAAACTATCTTATGAGGAAGCCCAGCATTACGCTAAACGCTTAGAAGAAGCCTAATTCTTCCTCGCTGTTATTATTATTAGTGTTTTTATCAGCGTCTATATCTAGCATAAGAGCTTCAAAAGTCTTATTGCACTTATTGTTGTCGTCTCCTTTATAGTAGATAGTGTATTGTCTGAAGCGTTCTTTAAAGTTACTATTACGGCCCTTGTTATTGTTAAAACGTCTTTTATACTCATTTCTAAAACGGTTCCGCTCCTCCTCTATATATTTCCATAAGTGGCAGCTCTCTTTTTAGCAAACGTAGCACTTGGCCTTTAGGGATCTAACGGTATTTTGTCTATAGGAGCGGGTTTGGTCACGGTTGTTACAGATGTCACGGCAGTATATGCAATCCGTAAAGTAGTGTGGAAGGGTACGGTGTCTCTTAGATAGGAAGTCAGAATGCTGTCAGTCAGTCAGTCAGTCAGTCTGTCTGTCGGTCGGTCGGTCATAATCGGTCAAAAGTAATCAGTAAAGCAGTCTGTAAGAAAGGAAAGAAAAGAATGTATTCCGGTAGGTTCGTGATGATCAAGAAGGAGGGAAGCCGAAGGCTCCATAAATACAGGAAAATGCCAAGACAGTAGGCGACGTCCAATCTACACCACCACAGTAGGCTCCTTAAAACGGTCTTATTGGGGCCTAGGAAGGGTGTTCCTTCTCCTATATAACTATGGAAGATTATAACTTACTAATTAACTAGGAGAGGTCTTTAGAAGGGTTAGAAATAGCAATACGGCATACTAGTACTCCTTAGCAAGCGGTAACTAGCTTATTTATAAGGAAGAGGTCTATACGAAACTCTAGGTATAATCTATGGCAATGTTTTAAGAGCTTATTAAGGAGTAGTTAGAAACTCTAATAGATTTACTTATTAGGGTTCTTATTAATAATTCCTTAAAAGTTAGTGGCGTTCTATTTAGTAAGGTTTCTCCAATAGTACTCTGGTCCTTTAAAGAAGTAACGCATGTAGTTATATACCTTAGTAAATAATCTAGTTAAAAGGCTACTATTATAGTAGTAATCCTAAGCAAGTCCCTTTAGCATAGTTGGGAATACAGTTATATAGCCTTTAGGAGGTAGACTAGCTCTCTTGCAGATATTATAGAAGATAGTTAACTTAAAGTTAAAGCTATTACTCACTCCATCGTACTTCTGGTCGTCCGTATAGATCTTAGCGATAGTAGCTGCCTCTTTGCTATACATAGGCAGGTGCATAGCAGGGTTGGTATTGGCAGTACTAGGGTGAAGATACTGGGCAGGAGGGGCACCAGGTGGGATAGGAGCGGTTACTAGAGGGAGGGTAGAGGTAGTTGCCGCAGGTAATAATTGCTAATTCTACGTCTATAGGAGTTGAGTAAGGAGGGTAAGTAGTTAATCCTAGGTAGAGGTAGGTGCAGCTTGCTATTAGGTGGCAGTTGGTGCAGTTTACTAGGGTATAGATGCAACAGCTAGTTGGGGTGTCGTAGGGGTAGGTATTTATATTCTAGGTGTTATAGCTATAGCTATAGGCTGGATTATAGGCGTCGGAGGTAGTAGAGGTAGTTAATAGTTTACAGGCGTCGGCACCGTATAGGAAGGTAGTAGGCTGTGGGGGGGGTTATAGGAACTAAAGAGGCTATAACTAACGGGGTTATAGCTTAATTTAATATTAGAGCTGTTTATATCAAGTTAAGTTATTCTTATAGTGCCACTATAATTATAGGGCTGACTTCCTTAAGAGCTCCTATGATTTCCTTATCTGTCCATTTATAAGGTTCCTCTTCTATAAGGACATTATACAGAACCTTATAAAGTGGGTATCTGTTGCTGTATGTGGCGACGTATACTCCTCTTTGGAGTAGGTAAGTACGGAGCTTTACTCTAGTAATAGAGCATATCTTTCTAAAGTCCTTAATAGTAAAGCCTTCAAATTCTTCTTGGAATAGCAACCATAGTATATAATCCGTAAAGTTCTTATATATATACTCATAGATTTTCGTTTCTATATATTCTTCCAGGTCTTCCTCTAAGGCAGTTGCTATATCAATCCCGTAACCATGTCTGGCGATTCTCTCCTTCCATTTAGAATCCATCTTGTTGTGTAAAGCAGTGTACTAGTCCTTGTGTATGTTGTAGTTTAAGGTTAAGGTTGAGGTTGAGGTTAAGGTTAAGGTTAAGGTTAAGGTTAAGGTCGTTGAGGTAAGGGTATTAAGGTAAGGGTGTTAAGGTAAGGGTGTTTGGGTGTATACGTCCTTTACAGCCGTTGGGCCTGTAAAGTGTTCTTAGCAAGACTGCAATTCTCTCAGCGATCTGTTGTATTGGCTGTAAGGCTAGTACAAATTCTCTCAAGCTTAAGGGAGGTCGTAATCTTCTCTAAGTAAAGATATAATTCTCTAGGCGATCTAACGCGTTAGCAGTTAAGCTAATACATGGTCTCGAGCTTTAAGGGTAATATAGCTTTCTCCTTTAACTAAAATAGACAAGGCTAGGCGATCCATGTACTGTTTCTAGTACGGTTCTTAAGCTCTAGCTTATTGCGTATTTCCTGATCTGTACGTCTACTGATCAGTGTCAGTATACTCGCTTTATCAACGTGCATGAATATCACTGTATTGCGATACGTATGCGGTGTTAAAGTTGGTAGTTATTAATTGTCTAGAAGTAAGGGGTTGCTCCAAGGTCAGGTTAGCTAGCCTCGCTTCGTGGTCTCGTGACCACGTCACATGACTAACATTCCGACAGGGGGCAATAAGATCCGTAATTAATTTATAATTCATTTATCTAAAGCGTTCGCAGGTAGGTCCTATAATTATTATATTAATACATTAATGTCGGTATACTCGCTTTATCAACGTGCACGAATATCACTTATAGTGGTACGTATGCGGTGTTGAAGTTGGTAGTTTATTGATGTCTAGAAATAGGGGTTTACTCCAAGGTCAGATTAGCTAGTCTCGCTTTATGGTCCCGTAACCACGTTACATAACTAACATTCTGACACTAGAGCAACTCTAAGAAGAAGGCTAATCTATACTCCAAAGCCAAGTCTGTTTCTAGACTATTTATAGCATATACGCAATAGCTAAAGATCTAATTAATACGCAATAGTTTCCACGCTCCTCTTATAGGTCTGTAATTATATAACCAGTATTACGGCTTATACCAATACCTCTAAACTAAAGCTTGTGGAATACTGTATTATGGGGACACTAAGCTAAGGAAAAGAAGGAGAAGAATTATTAGGGGTAGTAGGTTAATATATCGCAAGGGCCGCTAAGGCGCTAGTGGTAAGCGAGCTAATAGTAATTTTCTATCCTAGGGATAGAAAATCCTGATTAGCTGGTTAAATTTAGGGTCCGCAGAATATGGTGGGTGATATGCCCTAGCACTATCACGACCCGTAAACCACCTTCTATTGCTCCTTACGCTCTACCTAACCTACAGCCTATATATTGACTTGGTTTGTATTAATAAGTTACTATAGGGCAACGCAAGGCTTCCTCTTGGTTATTGCGTCCGTAGGGTTAGCTTTACTATTAATCCATTTAACCTCTATAATCTGCTACCATTTGTAGGCTTATTATAGGCATATTACATTAATTATTAATCGCTTCTCTTATGTGGTTCCAAGTCATATAAGATAGTTATATAGCGACTTAGAATTGGTGCAAAGTATAAGCAGGAGGTTAATCTGTAGGACCTTATTTACTATAGACTTAATGGCGACGGCAATATTAAAGCCGTAAGCTATTTTATAGAGTTTAGAAGCCAGAACGCTTCTAGTAACTCTTTTACACTTAATTAAGCTCTAATGGATGACATTAGCCTTCTTAGTTATATTAGCTAGTACAATAACGTAGCCAATTTGCGAGGGAAGGTCCTTATTATTAGTAAAGGAAGCGTCCGTAAAGACTAAGAGCTATAGGGTCTTAGCCTCTAATTTAACAAACTTAAGGCCTCTATATAAGTTCTGAATCTACCAACTTAGGCACTTATTTAACTCCTTCGCGTCTACCTCTTTAGGATTAGTTACCTAGGCAGTAAAGGATAAGTTAAATAAAGCCTTTGGTTAACAGACTAAGGCAATATAGGCTCCTTTAGCACGTTAAGCAATATACTGGTCCTTTAGCGTAAGTAGGCCGCGCGTAATTCCTCTAGAGCTAGTGCTGTCTACTAGCATAGTGTTAACCATACTAAGGTTCTTACACTGGCGCTTTTGTATTAGTGTAATACTCTTATCTTATACTAATTAAATAAGTCCTCCATTAAACTTAACTAGTGTATTAGTGGTCAGTTACTCTTATTCCTTAGCTATAAATTTAGCCTTATATAGTTCGCTTTGTTTAGCCTCTATAAAGGTATTATCTACAAGGAACAGCATATTATTAGTCTATAAGCTAACAATTCTAAAAGGTTTGTTACTATAAAGTAAGTAAGGGTTGTACATAGACTGGTCCATTTGCAGCTAATTAACGTAGTGTAAATAGTAGGTCTTAAACCAGTGGTTTCTAGCTTTAGGCACTCTATAAAGTGGCTTCATAACCTTTAAAATGGAGTCCTTATTAATTCCTAATTATTTATTTAGCTTATATAGTAGTTATACATAGAACTCGCGGTTTAGGTTTATAGTAGACTGGATATAGGCTTATAAGATGTCTTAGAGGTAGAGTTATATCTGCGGTAGCATAGCAGCAATATAGAGAATTAGCCGCTGGCTAACTCGTTGAATTGTTAATAACTAAGTAAGGACTAGCTCTTTCTCTAAATCGTTATAGGCCTATATAACAAGTTGTAATTTCTTAAAGGCTTTATTAGTTCCCTTATTCTTAATCTTATTAATAAATCGTGAATTAAAGAGTCTAACCCCCTTTGGTATATTATATAGCTTAATAATCTTAAAGACGCCTTTCTTAAGTAGGCCTATAACCTCCTTTTGCCGTAAAGCACTAAACTAGGTGTTACCATCGTTCTGTAAGTAAATAGTAGTATTAGCTATATCTGCGGTATTATTGTCCTATAAGTAGATAGTAATATTGGCTATGTCTGCAATATCACCTATAAGGGCATCTATGTCTATTATAGCGTCTATAACAGCCATGTTTGCGACGGCTATAAGTAATAGGTATTTACAGGGGCGACCTCTACCTCGCTTTAGCGGTAGCTATGGTTTAGCTTTAGGTAATGGTTAAAGTTTAGCTAGTATAGGTACTAGTTTAGCTAATTTAACAGACTCTCGTGGTTCAACTAAGTCTTATAGGTCTAGTAGGTAAGGTTTTACAACTATAGAGCGGAAGGTTATAGGCCCATTTAGTAGCTTCACAGTACAGGTTTTACTATTAATGGCAAGCAGCATATATGGCCCGTCCCAATAACCACTTTAGCTAGTGTTGCCTTTTCTCTAAACTAAGACAGGCGAACTAGGTGGGAGGCCATAAATAGAGTCAGTTTATTGTCCATTTCGCGTATTAAGAGCGTCAGCGATCTATTGTTTAGCTTATAGCTTCTGGATTTCCACTATTACTTTCTTAATAGCCGCAGCTCGCTATGCAACTAAAGGTGATAGTGCGTCCAATTTAACCATTTAGGGGTAGGCTTTAAAGACTAGGAGTGTAGGGACTAGGCCTTCTAGGCCAGCTGTGTTATTAATAGCTTTAAAAGCCATTTATAGGGCCATCTCCTTGCTAATTTCAGGGATTTTAGATGTAATAATTTAGTAGGCTCGTCATAGCAGACTGTGGTAGCGCTCTACCATTCCAATGGAATTGTGTAATTTAACTAGAACTAACTTTATAGTTACTCCTATGGTAGCAGCGTAGTGCTTAAACTCCTTACTAATAAAGTTCTTCTTAGTATCTATAGTGATTAAGTCTAGTAGTCCTAAATAGCTGTTAATCTAGCACATTCGTAGAACGTCCTAAGTGTGCTTAGCGCTGATATCTCATAGCTATCTATTAGCTTAAAATTAAGTTGCTTTGTTAACTATATATAGTAGGGGGGAGCCGCTAATATACATAATGTTAACGATGATATTGTAGTTAAAATTAACGTTATCTTGTAAGGTAAAGTAAAATCTACTTAGAGATCTGCTAAACTTCTAGCAGTAGTAGCAAAGTCTAGTTAGCTCTTTAATAGCAGATCTATTAGTATTATAGCTATAGCCAGTTTTATTAAGAAGCTTTTACAGTCTATTAACTAACAGGTAACCAAATTAACGGTGTAGACGTTATAGCTCTACGTTAGTTAAGTAGCAAGGGTTTGCGTTAAAGGACTTAACTAGATAAAACTGTAAAGAGAAGCTCTATACAAGAAATGGGTGGCCAAATCGTCTAACTACTAGCACCTTTTTAGTACGAGTAATGATAACGTCCTTTAGGTTATTATATTTAATATAAAGTCTATCTATATCTGCTAAGCAAAGTAGGAAAGGAGTATCTGCTTTAACAATATAGAATTATACCTTACCTATAGGGCTATTGACGTCTATAGTTCTGATAGACATAAAGGCTCCAATCCCAAATTGGATAGTTACTTGGCCCTTAGTTAACGTGTTAAGACTTATAAACTTGTCTACGGCCTATAAGGCTTAGAATTAGCTATAGCCAGCCATAGACTTACGCAAAGTACCTATATCAATTATGATTCCTATAAAGACCGTTAAGGTATATTATAACACTGTAACTGTAGCTATACTATAGGCAAATGGGTCAGTCTCCGTATGGGGTTCTATGGTAGACTCTATAGTAAGTTCTAAAGCCATAAGCAGGTGTATATAAGCCTTATTAGCTAACTCTACGCTTATAGAGGTTGCTTCCTCTATAGTAAGTATTCCAAAGGTAGTAATATAGGTAGAACTATTATTAGGTTCTCCAGCATCGCTCCTAGAGTTGTCAGCGTCTTATATATAGGCTTTAAAGTCTAAATTATTATCTTTATCTCTTTCACAAGCAGCAACGTATTGCTTAAAGTAGTTATTAAAGTTACCCTTATTACGGCCCTTAATATCAATAAAGCGTCTCTTATAGTTGTCTCTGGACCGATTACGCTCCTCCTCTATATGTTTCTATAAATAGTAGTCCTCCTTCTTACAGACATAGCACTTGGCCTTTAGTCTGCCATTAGTTCTATAGGGGCGATTACTACTGTAGCGATTAGTGTTTTGGTCTTAATTTTGGTTATTTTAATAGTAACATTAATCCGTAAAAAAAGCTTAGTAAGATAATCTTATTAAGGCCTATAAGGGGTGTTCTTTTTCCCACGCAATAATAGAGGATTATAGCTTACTAATTAACTAAGAGAGGTCTTCTAAAGGGTTAGAGATAGCAATATAGCATACTGGCACTCCCTAGCAAGTAGTAACTAACTTATTTATAAAAATGCGGTTCGTATAAAAGTCTAGGTGTAGTCCATAATATTGCTTTAGCAGTTTATCTACAAGTAGTTAGAAGTTCTAATAAATTAACTTGTTAGGGTTCTCGTCTATAACTCCTTAGAGGGTTATACTGTTCCACTCTATAAGGTTCTTGTGGTAGTATTCTAGCCCTTTAAAGAACTATTATATGTGGTTACAGGCTTCCATAAAAGGTCTTAACTTAAGGTTACTGTTATAGTAGTGGTCCTAAGCAAGCCCTTTTAGCATATTAGGGAATGCCACTATATAGCCTTCTGGTGGTAAGCTAGATCTCTTACAGATGTTATAGAAGATAGTCAGCTTAAAGTTAAAGCTGTTATTAACTCCATTATACTTTTGGTCATCTGTATAGATCTTTACAATTATAGCCACCTCCTTGCTATATCTAGGTCCTTGCTCCACACTAGGCACGGCTAGTTTAGGTAGTGTATATATATATAGCTGCTGCGGCTACTGTGGCTGCTGCGGCTGCTGCTCTCTTGGCCATAGCAGTTGGTTAATAAAAGTGTGAATTTAGTTATAATTGGAGGATTAAGGACCGGGAGGGGTAGTAGGGGTAGTAGGGGTAGCAGTCAGAGTAGCTGGCGGTATAGTAACCAGAGTAGCTGGTGGTACAGTAGCTGGGGTAGCTAGCGGTGCAGCAACCGGAGTAGCTAGTGGTACAGCAGCTGGAATAGCTAGTGGAGTTAATAGAGTAGCTAGTGGTAGGGCTAGAGGTATAGCAAGCTTATCTAAGGTTAAATTAAGTTAGTCTTGCAGAGTTGTTATAATTATTAGCTTTACCTCTGCAAGGGCCGCAATAAGCTCCTTATCCGTCCATTTATAAAACTCTTCTTTATTAGTGACGTCCGTTAGCACCTTACCAAGGGAATATCTCTTATCTTACTTAATAACATATACTCCTCTCTTAACTAGGTATTAACGGATTCCCATTCTAGTATTGGATTGTACTTATTTAAAGGTCTCTAGCGTAAAGTTCTTAAAGTCTTCCTAAAATACTGTCCATAATGCAAAGTCTATAAGGCTGAATTGTGCGTATAGGTGCATCTTAGTCTCCATATACTCCATTAGGTCGTCATCCGTAGCCGTCTCCAAGTCAATTCTATAGCTGTATTTAGTAATTCTTTCCTTCCAGTTAATTTCCATATTGTTGTATCTTTGTATATAAGGGTAGGTGTAAGGGTAGGTATAAGGGTAGTTATCGGTTCAAAGAAGTTAAGGTTTAAGGTAAGGGTGTAAAGGTGTATATATGTCCTATTAACAAATCTACAGTTCTTAGACACTGTAGACAATTCTTAGTAAAGATACGGTCCTCTAGGCGATCTAACGCGTTAACAGTTAAGTTAATACATGGTTTTAAGCTTTAAGGGTCCTCTAGGCAATCTAACACGTTAACAGTTAAGCTAATGCATAGTTTTAAGCTTTAAGGATAACGTAGCTCTCTCTAAGTAAAGATACAATTCTCTAGGCAATTTGACGCATTAGCAAGCTAATACGTGGTCTCGAGCTTTAAGGGTAACATAGTTTTCTCCTTTAACTGAAATAGGGCGATAGCTCTACAATCTAACGCGTTAGCAGTTAAGCTAATATGTGGTTTCAAGCTTTGCTATTGCGTATTTCCTAATCTGTACGTCTACTAATCAGTGTCAGTATACTCGCTTTATTAACGTGCACGAATATCACTTATAGTGGTACGTATGCGGTGTTAAAGTTGGTAGTTTATTAATGTCTAGAAATAGGGGTTTGCTCCAAGGTCAGATTAGCTAGTCTCGCTTCGTAGTCCTATAACCACGTCACATAACTAACATTCCAACAGTTAGGCTTCTAGTTAAGTTTGCCCAGTTAGTATATAATCTTAAAGTCAAATTATAAGAGGTATTTAGCCCAATGAATTTGGCGCTATATTAATTATTTTATAGTTATAAAGTACTGTAGGTTCTTGTGGTCCGTTAATACACGTATTAGGAACAACAATCCTTTAAGCTTAGAATATCACTGTTTAAAGCATCTAATAATCGCAAGTAGTTCCTTATTATATATCTTATAGTTTAATTTAGTAAGGGCAAGTTTCTGGGAGAGAAAGGCTACTAGATATAGCTCGCCGTTCTTATTATATTGCGATAATACTCCCCCTAACATATAATTAGACGAGTCCGTTTTAATAATACATTTAAGGTTAGGGTTAAAGTAGGTAAGAATTAGGGTAGTTATAAAGTAATATTTTAAGTTATTAAAAGCTTGTTTATGTTTAGCGGTCTATTTAAATTTTATATTCTTCTTTATTAGGTTTACTAATAGCTAGGCAATTTCTAAGAAGTGGTTAATAAACCGTTAATAGAAATTTGTAAATTCTAGAAATCCTTAAATATCTTATACGTTACTAGGGCTGTCCCAGTTCTTAATTATAGCAACTTTTTTAGGGTCTATTTTAATTCTGTTGTGGGATATAATTAAGCCTAAGTATATAACTTTGGACGCGTAGAACTTGTATTTCTTAATATTGTATTATAAGCCCGCATCTTATAAGCGTTCAAGGACCATTTTAATATGTTTTTAATATTTAGAAAGTAAGGATAAGTAGATTAAGATATTGTTAATATAGAGAACTTTTGGAGCTCTTGCTGCACCCGGCCCAAAAAGACCAAACCAACCAAAAGAACCCTGAAAAACACCCTGATAATCCCCTAAGATACATGCATTATAGGGGAGGCACAGGTGGAACGACGGTAGTATACAGTCGCGCGCGACCGCCAGACCCATACCCAACAATAGCCCCCCATAACAACAACAAGGACGGGCGAATACCATACCAGAAAGCGGAAATACCCTAATTAAGAAGGCATCTGACAAAATACAAAGCCTATTAGACGCGTCTAGTATCCAGAACTATGGGGGAGCATCTGTTAGCCATTATAAACTAATACAGCTAGCAGAATAGCTCCAGTCTAGCAAACCTTAGGCGCCCCTCCAGTAAACCCTTAATTAAATCCTCCAACGACTAAACAAAATTGAAGATAAATAAAACCCCCCCTTATAGGCAAACCGCACCTAGGCCGCCGTAGCTGTGCTCCTATAGCACAGGGAACCTACCCCCCTAAAAACAATAACCGGGCATATAATTACAATACAACCAAATATAGAAAAGGTAGAGGAACTTAGGGGACAATCAGAAACAGAAGTTCTTATAAAGATTTGCAAGGAGGTCCACAACGCCGTCACAGTCCAACACCTTAGGAGTGGAGACATTAGAGTCACCCTAAAGGACCAACAGGTAAAGGAACGGGCCGTAAGGGTAGGGGACAGGCTAGAAGAGCGTATTGGCATAAAAGTGCTTTGTAAAGATTACCCAGTTAAAGTCCTATTGGTTCCCATAAGCCTTAGGGTAGAAAGGGGACGCCAGGCGGACAATACAGCAACTATACAGGAGATAGTAAAACAAACGGAACGCCTTATACTAAGACTTGTAATTACCCAGATCTAATAGCTTTAATAGGAAAATACAAACTAAGCATATAATAAGAATAATAAGAGGACACAAGGGGCGCCAGAGACTCGCTAGGGAGACAATAGATAAACACATAACTCCCTTATTGTTAGCGTATATACACTAGGAATGCAAAAACTCCTTATCCAAAAAGGAATAATTATAAATGGCCTTATATATAACATAAGGCTCTATAACTACAGACTACACCTAGAACAATATTATCGCTGCGCATAATAGGGACACACCCAATCCACATACACAGCATAGGTATGCTGCGGCTACTGTGCAGGCCCCTATAATATAAGACAATGTACAAATTAAGACTAAATAAAATACGCGAACTGTTACCGAAGCACATATAAGGCGTGGGAGAGAGAAGACTGCATTAAATACAGGAGATGGAAGAAAAGGGCTTAATAGCTACAGGAACAACTGCATGCTAGGTTATACAAATGGAAATAACAGGCGATAAGCTAGGGGAACATAGGTGTCTTCCTAGCGTTTCCTACCTTTAACACTAGAGGGCTAAGCCAGCCATCCTAAGCCTTAACGGGCCAAAAGTGACGCCGCGCGATATTACCAGACCGAACAGGGATATAAGGGACATATAGGATATAAGGGAAAGAACGCCTAGTAGGAAGACCCCTATAGACAGCTATAGCAAGTTTAAGGCCGGGATAATTAAGAATTAGATTTAACGCGGCAAATATAACATATACAGCTAGCTTATAAGGGGCATATAGCTAACTAGCAAGAACGGGGGAAGAACCAGAGGTAATAATAGACTTAGATTTAGAAAGGCTAGTAGGAATACAAGATATAGGAATAGAAAGCTCTATACAAAATAAGTAGTAGCTAGGGAGCAAACATAGGAGATAGAAGTTCTAAATATTTTAGAGAAAGTGGAAATGGAAGAAGTAAGGAGTAAAGGAGAGGCAAAGGACCCCCGCTAGGGGTCCGCCACTTAACCATTATATAGTACAACTGCGGCAATACAAACCACCGTCTAGCAAGGCCCCTACTAGACAGTCTAGACCTAGAGAAACACCATATTCTTACCATATAAGAGCCGTATTACAATACCTATATATAATTAATATACTGCCCCTGAGGATTCTAGCTCCTATATAAACCAAAAGCAGCCACACGCATATGCTTTATAATTAGCAAAAATATTAGCCTTGCCTTATAGTTATAGCAGGCAGTTAACCTAGATATTGTAGTTATAACCATCTAGATATATAGGGGACCAGTACAAATCATTAATGTCTATAACCCTAGGGTCAAAGGGGTAGCATAGACAGAGAACATTATATCTATAATAAGCTTGCTAGAAACTAAACACGTGGAGTCTATCCTACTAGGAGACATAAACCTCCACCACCCACAGTAGGGGGGCATCTATGTTGCTGCCAATTAATAGGTAGAGTGCCTACTAAGAGCTATAGACAACAAGGGCCTTAAGCTAGCTACCCCCCCAGGTGCAATTATATGGCAATAGGGCACTGCCAAAAGTATAATTAACCTTACAATTATGGACGAAAACCTATACCAGAGACTTAAAAGGTGCTCCCCTAAAAAAGAATGGGCACTTACCTTAGACTATATCCCTATCCAGATACAACTAGATCTGGACATTAAGGCGCAACTAAATGGTAAAAGATACGCAATAAGGAAGCTTAATGTAGATAGCTTCCTTAATATAATTAAACAATAACTCTAAGACCTAGAAGAAATCCACCTAATACCAAACAAGCAAGGCTTATTAGCTACCCCTAAGGAAATTAATTAAAGACTAGAAAGGATCTAGGCAGTAATTAAAAGTAGGCTAGAAGAGCACTGCCCAGTTTTAAAACTAGGCCCCTATACGTAATACGTATAGTCCGCATAGTACGCGGCCCTTATAGCTGGCTAATGACAAGCAAGGAGGAAATACACAAGCAGCCATAATTCTGAGGACGAGAGATAATATAAAGACACAAGAAACCAGCTAAAGAATACCCTAAGAAAAGAGGTAAGGAATAACTGGAGACGGTTTATAAACGAATATACTACTAACCCGAGTCTCCCCTATAACAAGGGCCTTTAGACTATAGCGAAATGGGTAAAGAAAAAGGCGGGACACTTAGTAGAAGATCTATACCTACCACCCCTATAAAGAGCAGGCGAACTATAGGCTATAAGCAATAATAACAAGAAGGCAAAGATCCTTATAGAAAGATTTTTCCCTTAACTGGCTCCAGTAGACCTTAGCGATATTACCAGTAAAACACTGGTAACTCGCCTAAGGGTTAATAGCGACATAATAACTAAAGAAATGGCTAGAACCATTAGCCGCCTTTTAAACAATATAGCACTAGGACTAGATAGGATCCTAAACAAAGCCCTAAAGACCTATGGACCACTTATAGCACCTTGGCTTGCAGATGTAGCTAGAGTATGCTTTATAATAGGCTACTACCCGCAACTTAGAAGATCTATAACAACGGTTATCTTATAAAAAGAAGGTAAAGCAGACTACTTAATCCCAGGAAGCTACCACCCTATTACCTTAGAAAACACCCTAAGCAAGATCTTAGAAAAGGTTATAGCGGACTATATAGCAGACATGGTAGAGGAACACGCCCTACTACTATAAAGCTAAATGGGGGCAAGAAAGAATCGCTTAACGCTATTAGTACTTACACTACTCACTACTACCATTAAAACTGCATGGGCTATGCGAAAGGACTTTATAGTATTAATGCTTAGCCTAGATATCAGCGGCGCCTATAATAATATACCCTATAAGCGTCTCCTATACATCCTTAGGGCA
>Ga0307507_10000076_pt1 | contig 153480 bp, 33 predicted proteins | sample 7_EM_MG_FD_207223 | JGI IMG/M metagenome (GOLD analysis project Ga0307507, IMG submission 207223) | Populus trichocarpa ectomycorrhiza microbial communities from riparian zone in the Pacific Northwest, United States - 7_EM | ecosystem: Host-associated > Plants > Roots > Unclassified | place... | reverse complement strand
ATATTAATAATAAAATTAATATATTTTATATTTTATATATACTTTCTTAATATTAGTAAGCATGCATAAAAGTATAATTTTAATAATTTTTTATTTAGCTGCACCTTAGTTGATACTATACGCTACACGTTATAAAATGCGCATTTAGCCGCAATATGCTGCCAAATGCTGCAAAAATGCTAGTAAATTTTTTCCTAACGCTACTATATACGCTACGCTACTACCTACAAGTTACTAGAAGACACGTCCCTTAGCCCGCGTATACGCCACTATATAATCGTAATAGGTTTCGCTATATAATAGCTATATATAGTATTCAGAACTATTTATAGTTGCATTATACTTTTACAATCGTTACCAGCATTAGATAGTTTTAGTATCTTTTTTACCTTAGCCTACTTTTAAGCTTAAACCGGCCTTCTCCTTATACACTGACTTCTGCAGTAACAACGTAAATTTAGTTAACTTTAACATCCTCTGCTTGATACTTGACTTCTAATTGGCTATAATAGTACTATAGTAGACAGGCTTAGTCTGTCCTTATTAATCTATCTAAGTGAATAGTTGCTTTACCTCTAAGAGCTTATAGCTTGGCTTGACCATAATAGTATAATTTATATACTATAGGTTAATAGACAGCCTAATTAATACAAAGGTGCAAAGTAGGATCTACTTAGAATTATTAGTATTAAAGGTTTACCTAGCCTCAGCCTTCTTAATATTAGACATGCTGGCTACATAGCGGAGTACCTTATCTTTGCTATATTCTTTATATAGCCTATTAAACCAACAAGCTAGTGTAAGAGGTAAGCGAGTGGCAATAACAATCTTATATACTAAACCGTCCGTCCGTTTTTCAACATAAACGCAATTGTAGATTTTTTTAGCTTTAAAGAACTTTATATTCTGTTAAAAATAGCGGTTAAGTATATTAGTAAACTCCTTACCAAGTAGGTTAGTAGTCCACTTAGCAATAATTAGGTCCTTAAGTGTGCAACTCCAAGTTTTTAGGTGTTTATTATTAGACTTAATTATAATAGGGGCTTGCTGGTCCTAGTATTAGACAACCTAGGCTATACTTACTACTGTTTTCACGTTAGTGTATAACTCGGCTTAGGTAAATTATAGTATCTTAGGTTTAGTATTTAGATCGCTGCCATCTTCCTCCTATATAGCCAGAAGTTCCTTGTGTTGGCACCTCTACTCTATTCTCACTTGGTCCTCTATAGCTATAATTATAGCCGCCTTAGTATTGTTAGGGTTGGCCTATAATATAACTAATTTAAGATAGCTGTTCTTTAGGATAAGCTTTTGCTGGTTAAACTAGAGTGTTAACTCCCCTTTACATATCTAAAACGTTGGAATAACTATATGGAAAAATGTAGCCAGTTTGCCAAATTTCCTATCTACTACTGCTTTAGCTAGGTTGGTCTTTACATCCTTATAAAAATAGTTAAATTCCTTCTTCTTTAGCTAGATATTTTTTTTTTTAAGTTTAAGCAGTACTTTGAACTTTGTTCCCTTTAGCTTATCTACTTCTTCCTACTTGGGCCTCTTTAATCCTGCTATAATAAACTATATTAGTTGCATTGGGTTCCTGTTATTGGGCGTACTAGATATACCCCATACAGTAGGGCTGTGATTATATATAATATAGTACTCCTTAACCATATCCTAAATAAATGATATTAAGACTCTACTAGTTGTATCTAGGTAGTATTTATCCCAGAAAATACACCTAACCTATATTATACTCTTTAATACCTAATGCGTTCTAGGGAATTAGCTAGTTAGGTATTTCTATATACTAGTTTATATAGTAATAAACTCGCATATTAGTTGTGTGGTAATACAATTTCGCGTAGTAATTAGAAGGAATTAGGTTAAGTGTTTTAGTGCTAATAGTTCCGTTATATTAGGGGTAGAGCAATAATTGTTCTTAAACCTAGCTTTACCCTATGGGTATAGTAGCAAAGTCTTGCCAACCGTATATATGTTGTTGTTATTCTCCTATTGTTCCTTATTGGTCCACTTAAGAGCCTTACAGATTTGCGGCTATTTGTCCTTTTTTAGTTTACTAAATATCTTAACTTTATTGTAGCTAGGGGCGAGAATTATAATCTAGGGCGGGTTAGGGCGCTTTATAATCGCGCCGTCTTATAATATTGCACTCGCGTCCTTTAGGAATCCTGGTAGGCCTAGGTTTAGTATAAGGATAACTAAGCAGCCTTACTGTGGGTCTATAGGGTATAGCTTCTTAGAGTTATCTTTACAGTAGTATATAATCGGCTACTTTACTACTTATAGGCATTTTATATCCGGCGGATGCATCTTAGGTAGGTAGTAGGTTATATCCATAACGGCTTAGGCCTCTTAAATGTCTATTATATTCTAATAATAAAAGTAGTTTATTAGCCATTAAGTAATTATTTATATAGTCTTACCTATGCTAGGTTTATCTACACAGATACCACCTTCTTTAATTATTCTCTCTTGCTTAAATGCCTAAGCTATATATACCACTTAGTATAGGCTAAATTTAAAGCCTAATATAAGGCCCTAATTAGGGAGTTCGATTAGGGCGGTCTTAGAGAGTACTTTTAATAAGATAAGTAGGAAATACTCTAGAGTAAGTAGAAGATCCGCCTCCGTTATATACGCTAGTGCGCTGTTTAGGTTATCCTTCCTAGCCTTATAGAGCTGGGCTAGGAAATTTTGCTAGTTAAGTTCTTCCTTTATATCTATATCTTAGTTGTTATTATTAACTAAATCCTTATCTTGGTTACTATTATTAACTAAATCCTTATCTTTGTCTCTACTCTCCGTATCCTTGGAGTTAGTGTAATATGGGAACTAATTATTATATCTACTGGCACATTATGGCAATTTACTGTCCTCTACAGTAATATCTTAAGGGGTATTAACGGTTGGTAATACGGTAGTAGGGTTGTCTATTATATTATTAGGCTGATGTGTACCTGCAGGTTTAGTAATAGGTTACGGCAATTTGCTATTATCTATAGCGATTTCTCTAGTACCGCTGTTACTTGTTAATATAGGCTTATAGGCAGATAGGTTACGTCTTCCCTTTACTAATTACCTTCTGCGTATAACTGGCTTGTTATTGCTGCTTTCTGTAAGGGTGCCTACTGCTAATTCTGGTTAAGGGCGCTTTCTATATCTATTTAGGTTGGCCTTGTAACTATTTAACTTCCCAGGTGTGGCTAGCTTGCTTTTATTATTCTTTACTAGGGCACTTATTGCTAATCTTAGTTAAGGCCACTTATTATATCTGCCTAATTTAGTCTTACTATTGTCCGATTTCTTATATCTAATAGGCTTGCTCTTGCTATTTTCCTTAGAGCTATATACTACTAATTTTAAACAACTCCGCTTCTTGCCTTCTCCTAGTTTGCTCTTGCCGCTAGCCTTATATAATATTGGGACTTACTAGCTATCTTTTACGCTATATCCATTATATTTAGGCGCCTCGGATTTGATAGCTGGCGGTATATTATTAGTGGCAGCGACTTAGGAGTTTAAGCTAGGAGGTAAGAATAATGCTATAAGCACGGCCTCCTTTATACCATTTTTTACCATTTTACTAAGAGCTGTAATAAGTGTGCCCTCTAACCGTATTACAAGGTTTTTATATCTCCATGGTGATATATAGATGTTCTTTTTAGGCGGACCGTTAATGTTAAGCTCTATATAGGCTTATAGTTCCTCCTATAGCTTGCCTAGAGCTATATATAGGTTTCTGCTTATTAGATATAAGACTTAGACTACCCTAACTATTAACTTACCTATTAAGCCTATAGATTGGATTTCAATCTTAATATCTCCCATATTAATTATGTTGCTTGCTACTAGGGTTACTAGCTAAGGCAAAGGGATACTGGGCAGTGGGTTTACAGTAATGTCTATAGGCTGTATTACATGCAGTAGCTAAGGTGGCGTTGTCTTATCTTATGCTTTGGTCTTTTAGGGTGACGTATATTTACATAGAGGTAGGTTTTTTAATTTATTAGAGGTACTTAGTACCCTCCTTATATAATTGGAACGAGCACTTTCTATAATTTTTAGAATTACCCGCAGTTTCTAATCTAGTGGAGTATTAGTAAATTGCAGGAGTTGCTTATAAAACTCCTTAACATATCCTTCTTTTATTATTATAGAGTTGCCGCAATATATTACGTACTTAGGCTTAACTTTAATCGCGATATCTTTAACCCTTTCTTTTAGTCTATTATAGTTTTTGATAGTTATTTTAAAGCCTTAGGCAATATCCATATCTTTAGTTAGCTTTGGGTTTGCCTTATACCACGCATCTAGCTTTGCCTATAGTTATGTTATTATTAAGTCGCTTATTTGGTTAGGTATATATAATATTATAGTATATATTAAGTAGAAGGTAACTATTAAAGTAGAATAGCTTTATGCGGTAGCTAGCTAGTGCTATACTAGCATAACTCTAGTATTAGATATAGTTAGAGGTTAGTTATTAGAGAGATAAAAGGTAGAGTAAGTGAGGTAAATAAAGGAGAGGTAAAGCGGTAGATCTTGTAATTACCCGCATATACCCGCATAGAGGTAAAATTGGCTATTATTTACTGCTACTGGTTAGGGTAAATGCGGCTAGACTTAGTGCTGTGCAGTTAAATAAGGGTATAATTATATAAGGGTATAATTATATAATATATAGGGACTACCCTACCCAGCCTATTTAGGGCTAGGTAGCGGTCTAGTACTACTAGACTCTTATAGTTTTTAATACAAGTAATTTGTTAAGTGCCTATAGAGGGGTAACTAGTTATTATAGCATAGTAAAATATAGGAGGTTATAGGCGTTACTATATTTCTTATTATTAATAAAGTTGGTATATATGCGCGCCGCTAGAGTTAGAGGGCTGGCCTATATCTATACGTGTGGGCTCTATCGCTGTAAAGTATTTACTATATAACAGGTAGTATTTCTAGTAGACGGCGACGTATTGTACTTATTATAGGCGTCACTATATTTCTCATTATTATATAAAGTTGGTGGATATGCGCGCTACTAGAGTTAAAGGGCTAGCCTACATCTATATATGCGGACTTTATCACTGTAAAGTGCTTAGTATATAATAGGTAGTACATCTAGTAGACGGCAATATATTACACTTACTTTATAATCACTAGTGTTATTATTACACACTTAAGGGCCTGCTAGGTAAGTCTATTTGGAACAATAATTATCTAGTATATAGGATACTTCTATATCCGTGCCTAAATATCTAGTGCTTGTTTAAATGTATATCTACCGCAAAAGGTTATAGGAGGTTTTGTATTTTATATTATAAGTTTATGCAATTAATAGCATTTTATAGTATTTTGCGGCATGTTGGGACATGTTGGGGTATATTAGGGCATATTAGGGCATTTTAGAATAGTAGATATGTTATATATACCTAGCATCCAGCCGCTTAGCAATATTAACTTATCTTGCTATTTATCTATTTGGTGTTATATAAGAGGTTAGTATTCTACTATAGTATTTTCTGCGTTAGAGTCTCTTATATTTAATATCTTTATTTTAGATCTGTCTAGAACTATATACAGTTTTATAATATCCCGCTCCCCACCTAGTACTCTAGCAAGAGATTATTTAGCTAATAATACCTTTTCTCTTACTAATTAAGGGAGGAAAAGACTTGTACTTTCTAGCAGTGGTAGGCTGTGCTTATTAGTGACATTTTTAATAGATTATAGTGTTTGAGTTTCTATTTACCTATAATATAATTAGCCTACCTATAGTAAAGTACTTTTACTTTACTATTTACTTCTCTTTTCCCTTACCCTTCTATACATCTATATGCTCGCATTATAAACTACAAAAGCTTAATAGTACTGGACCATCGCCTGGCCTATATTAAGAGATAGGCTAGGTAGGGTAGTCCCCTTAACTTATACTATACCATGTCTTCCTCTATAGGTTGGTCTTATTACTATAGATTTGCCTTTATACGCGTTTAACCTATGGAGTATATAACCATATATATTACCACTAAGGCCTTACATATATAATTTTGTTAGGGCGCGCCTTATCTCTTTATCTTTACTAGTTAACCTAACTCTATTAACTACCCTCCCTTACTCCTACCCTACTAGTATCTACCTCTATAACTAGTGCCTCTGTAGATCTATCTAGGCTATAGAGCCTTATAACGTAGTAAGTTAGCTGCCTTATCTTTAACCTTAGCTATATAATAAAGAATCTATATTTACTAATACGTTTATATAGACTACTACTTAATATAGCCTACTACTAAAATAGACTTACCTACTAATTATTTTATAACTTGTGATGTTAACTACGTCTGTAACCACAAAAAGTTCACTAAGGGTGTTATAGTTTTTAAGATTGCCTTAACTATAGCAGCTGTGGGCTCTGGTGTCTTATAAGGTAATAGTAAGGGCCCTATACTTAATAAGCCTCTTCTTCTAGAGCTTAGCAGTCTATACCTCTCAGCCAACGACGCTTTAAAATGCTATCTCTGTCTGTTTACCGGCTATATGCGCGCTGATTGTCCTCTTAAGAAAGCTTCTCAACTTTATTATGGCTGTGGTAAGGCCGGTTATCTTAAAGCTAACTACCCTAACCCTATATATAATAATTGTGGGGAAGCTAGTTATCTTAAGAGCAACTATCCTTATATAATATGCAACTAATATAGTACTATAGGCTATAGAAAGCAAGACTGTCCCTAGCTATTAGATAAGAAGAAGTGGACTTATCTAAACTATAACTCCCTAAACCATCAAACTGTCTTCTATAGTTAGGTATATAAGAACTGCGGAGTTACAGGGCATAATATTAATAATTGCATAAGTAGACCTACTTTGATTTAGGTAATAGACGCCGCAACCACTCTAGGCAAGGTAGATGCACCAGGTACTACCACTTTAAGTATAGCTACTACCTCTCCCTTACCTAAACCCCTTAATACAGCCGGCTTCTATCTAGTAGTAGATAGCCTGGTGGATAATCTAGACACCTATATAGAGGATAGCAATTCCGTAATAGCTAAACCTTTAGATATACTCCAGCTTCTAAGTAACAACTACCTTATAGTTTAGTTTATTACGCAAATTATTAAAGAGCATATTATAGTATATGGCATTACGTTCTAGGTGTTTTATAAGGCCGGTAGAATGCCTACTTACTATTTATATAAGACAGCGTCTATCCAATTCACGGATGCCAATATTGCCAGTAACGTTGAGGTTGGCACTGCTAATACTACTTCTCTGGTTACTTAACAACTATTATATCTAACCATACTTAAGTATCTTACTTATATTCTCCCACAAGATACTATAACCCTGCGACTTTACTATATTAGGTTTGTTGCTGCCTTTAACAAACTTGCACTAGGTACGCGTATATTGCTTAGCAAGTACTTCTTTATTAATAGGGACTTTGGCCTATTTACGCCGTAAATCCACAAAGCTTAGGATATGCTGTTAAATAATCCTATAGTCATTATCTACTTCTTTATGCTAGGCACTAAATAGCTTAATGGTTATATCGCGAGCCTAAACACAAGCCTATAGCAGTAGAGCGTTAATAATCCTTTAGGTTACTAATAGAAGAACCATAATATAAATGTCCAGCTTGGTATGCAGCTCTTAGTAAAGAACTAACTATTGTATAAAATCCCCACAAGGTATTAGTTTAATAGCATTCTTAAGTATTTTATGGTCTAGTTCTATACCGCAGTTATAAGCCTTAAGGTCATTAACTAGAACCCCTAGGTACCTACTATTATTCATCTTATTACCTTCCTAGGTGGCGCGGACTAAGTCTACTACGCTACCATCTAGATAGTTAATAGTCTTACCCTTTATACTGACTCTATTATTAATATCTTATTTCTAGGTAAAGACACAGATAGCCAGGCTAGCTAGAAAAGAGTTATTATTAATACTACTCCCTTTAGCTCTGGCTATAACTACTATACTTTTGTTTTTTAACTATAGGTAGGTTATAAGTTTATACTAAACCCTATATTCGCTCTAGAGCATGTCCTAAGTAGTAACAACTTTATAATAGTTAATGACCTAAGTAAGGCCCTAATTACGGTATAGGGTATTAAATGTCTTGTAACTAAGCGTATCCCTAAGGTTAAAATCTCCTAAGAGATTAACACTCTACGCTACCTATAGTAAGGAGGCGATAGTTTCTAGATTAAGCGCCAAATTGTACTATCTAATAACTTCACAGATCTCCCGCGTATTAATTACTTTAACTGCGATATTGCTAAGTATAGGAAGAACTTGGTTGATAATGCCCTTAAGGCCGTCTTGCCGCTACTTAACAAAGAGTAAATGGGTGCCTATACTGCGCTTAAATATATAATAGGCGGTATTTTGCTAATCTAAGGCCCCAGTAGTGTTGGGAAATTAACTTTCCTAACTGTCTTAGTACGATACTAGTATTGACTTAGGTTGCCCTAATAGGATCCTACTAGAATCTAGGTCTTATCGCCACTTAATTACTAACTGGATATGCTAGCCGAGATGATTAATAATGCACTTATAGAGGACTACGAGGCACTAATTACGCAAGGCCGTTTTACTAAATTTCCTATTGTCCTTTGCCGCTATATGCGCTTAACGGAAACTAAGGTCTATATATAAAATACTATTATGCAGTAAATAGCGGCAGGCATTAACACTCGTCCTAAGTATTTCAAGAAACAGGATAACTATGCTATGATTAATAAGGACGCATCTATACTAAATATAGCATTCCTACTCTACTGTATGTTTAAGGCTAGTAATGCTACTGGCTTTAATAAGCAGTTATAGGTTATAGATTTGTTTAAAGGTCAGTGGCTGTTATGCCTTATAGGTGTCCCAGATAGTGACGGAAACCTATATCCTATTATAGACCCTAATACGACTAAATACGCCGAATTCCGCCAATACTTGTACTAATTTGTGCTTAGTAATAACATAACGCAAAATAATAAGATGGGATTAATACTTGCGGCTAATATAGTTATTATACACCTAGCCAAGAAGGCTGATATTATTCTTATAACACCTAATATGGTCTTACAGACCTGTGTATATTCTATTAGCGCCGCACGCGTAGTTTTCTATAATAAGGCTAGAAAGGCGTCTAAGCTAAATAATCTTGCTAGATTTGTCTAGAGTAGACTATATTTAATCTAGGGAGGTCTATAAATCCAAGCTGGCGGCCCTATGCTTTAGGTTCTCCTTAGTAATATATACTAACTAAAACCAATCCTTAGTCCCAATTTTAATAATCCGTTCCACCATTAAAAATCCGTCTCCCTCTATATATATCTCCTTGCGGCTAGTGCGGATACAGTATAGTTCTCACTATAATATTGATTTGTTGAAGATATTGTATATCTTGTAAATGCCATCCTGCTGCATGGCCAGCTTTAGACAAGCCTAATAGTTAAGGACTAAGAGCAGTTAAAGCTGGCGGCGAGCTTTTTTAAGGATATGCTATGCTATAACCACCCTATTGCGTTCCTTGCCGTTAATGGTACTATATAGGTGAATGAGTTTAGCCAATTAATGTATAACCTAGTCCACGCTTGACGCGCATTCTAAATAGCTATAGCGCTAATAGACTTTGGATTTAAGCCATTAGAGATTGGCCTTACCGTTCTATATACAGCCTAACTTGCCATCTACTCCGCAGCGCTGCATGCGCTTAAAGAATGGTGCTACGCCTAGCAAGATGGCAGTAAGTGGCGGGAATTTGCGCTAGTAGTTAGTAAGATTAAGGTCTTTACTATTAATGGCATCTAAGGCGGCTAGGTGGAGTTATTAGTATATAATATAACAGTTACTAGTCCGCTAAAATTTGTCTAGGATATGGCAAGAAACCTTCTTATAATTACTAGACCATAAGCGGGCCTTATTATTATTAGTAGTCCCTAGGTAGTCCATAATTATTATACTAGTAATAAGACCTTTATAAACACCGCATACTATAAAATTAAGAAGTGGTGTAAGGATAATAAGGTATTTATTAACCTTAAAAATTCTAAGCAGAAAGAGAACTTCTAGCAACTTGTTACCCTATTTAACATTAATAAAACTATATAGTATATCTACTGCTAGCGTACAGCCGATTACACGCCTATTTTGTATAGTATGGATGTTGACTTTAATATTACTATCCCTGACTTTGTGGGTGTAATAAATATTAGTGGTACCGGTAATTATATCAAAGCGTAGAATAAGGCTGATGGAGAGGGCGCTAATAATAACAGCTAGGACGGTGCCGGTAATAATAGCAAGGATGACGATAATAGAGAGGATATTAGTGGCGTTGGAACATAAGGAGAGTGGTAAGAATAGATATTATAGACACTACTAGCAGCGAGACCCTTAAATAGGGACACTAAATAGAAGTCAAGAGCGGCAGTAGCTATAGGCCTTTAGCATTTGCAATTTTACTATAGTACTAGATAAAATACGGCATATTACGACACTATGTATTATAGCCAAATAGGATAGACTCTTAATAATTATAATCTCCAAAATAGACAAGCGTATTACGGTAAAGATAGCCTAATTTATAAAGTCTAGTAACCCTAATTTCTATCCCTTATAGGCTAGCGGTTAATTAATGCTAATCTATAATCTAGATTTTAAGTACTTAACTAGTTAGATTATAGTCTAGATATCTTACTAATAACCGCAACTAGTTAGCTAGCTGCGAGCTTTAGCCTTTATAGCTAACTAACTGCGTTAAGTGGATCGTTTGCTGTCCGCTAACTATTAAGCTGTTAGCTAGCTATTCTAATTAGGTAAGTAGTATAGCTAGCAGAGCCTTTAGTAGAGCCTCTAACCTAGTTTTAGCGCGTGCTGTATTTAACTAAGGGTTTACTAATCTATAATAATTCTAGCTTAAAGCCAGACTCTATAATTAATTTCCCTAGCTACTAAAGCTTTACTAGGGGCTTAGTACGGAGCTCTGCTAAAGGTTTTGCTAGAAGCTCTGCCAGAGAGGCTCTATAAAGCTCCCTTAAAGCTCTGTATGGAGCTCTATTAAGACTCCATATAGAGCTCTACGGAAACTCCGTATAGAGCTTTATAGAAACTCTATATAGAGCTCTATTAAAGTTCTATACAGAGCTCTACTAAAGCTTTATACTAAAGCTCTACACAGAGCTCTACCAAAAGCTTTAACTACCACCAAATCTTACCACTAAGGCAGCGAGCTGCCAGCTAGCTGTAGTCTTATAGCTAAGCTCGCTAACTGCTTACGTTATTAGCGACGCTGATAGTAACGCTGACTTTTAGACATACTAACCGCAACTATTATTAATTACTCTTTGTATAGTACGGGCCGCCTCTATTTTTGCTAAACTATAATAACCCTAAATAGTATCTAATCCTTTTCTCGCTATAGCTGCCGCTAAGGCAACGCAACTTAACGCCCTCTCCTACTTATATTGGGCAGTTCCCTAACCTAGGCTATACTATTGCCAATATTAGCACGCCCTTACCATATCTTAAAAAACTTGTCGCTAAGGCTATAGGTCCTTAGAATGATACTTATCCTACCCTATTAGCTACTAGCTAGCAAAACACAGGACAAATATAATGTCTATATAATTGCCCCTAATAGAAGAGCCTATAGTAAAGGCAATTTGCTATACCACGCCTAGATGACCTAAGATTATATATATAGATAATAATTTTAGGGCTTCCTAGTGTGATAGGAGGTCTCACTATAAGGCAAACTTAACTAAAGTCACTATCTTTATGTAGATTAGATTAACTGTAATTAATTAATACCTTCTAGTGAAATGTGTCGCGCTAATAATGGGGCTAGATAAACGTTAGCGATATATTATAATTAGGATGGACACCTGTATACCATCTCTATAGATAGCTGTAAATATAGCCTAGCCCACCCTATAATAAACTGCCCTTAATAGAGCAGCCCTTAAGGCCCTATTGTTTTGGATAGGTATAGTCTCTATATAGGCGGCCTATATCCACTCCTTATTATAATCCACCCCGGCCTCTGAAAATATCTTAACCAGTAGCTAATATTTAACTATGCGTAGGCCTTAAGGCGCATTAGGCAGCGATACTAGACTTAAGGCCATATCTATACTTAGGACTGAGTTTATACTATCTAGTTGCCGCCTATAAAGTAGTATAATAAGTTGTTTAAGATTGTAGCTGTAGTTCTATATATAGCTAAGTAGGGACAAGTTCTGTGAGTTTATGGCAGCTGTATACCCCTTTTCTATATCCACTATATAGTTAATGCCAGGCCGCCCTGGCACCTTTATCTTTTTATGTATATTTAACTGTGCGTGGGCTAGTATGTTCTGTATAGCCTTATATACCTATGGCGCTAGTGCCTTCTCGCATTCTACTACTTAACAAATAACTTTCTGGATCACCTGCTCGCGTAGTGAATTATTTAGTTGTCTATAAAATAAAACGTACAGGATACCGTCCTCAATAATAACCTGCTTAAAAGTCCGCTTAATAGTATTAAGTCTCTCCATAGTGATACCCAAGCTAGTAATAAGCTGTATATCTTTTTACGGGTCCATGGCGCTTACAGAGTTGTACTACGCCGCATTTACAGCATACCGCTGTCGTATATCGCGTCCTATTGTAAAAGATAGTCTAGTATCTTAAGTAGGGAATAGTGGTGTTTAGAATCCTGTACTTAGTATAACAGAGAGGTGGCGTGATATTAGCAATAAGTAGAGCCTCCTAGCCCGATGTAACGCGATCTGGCGCAAATTAGCGCAAAATGCAGCGGATTGCGCCATTTAGCGCGTTAGTGTTTACGAACATCGCTATGCTCTTGCTTGTAACATAGCATGAGCTATAAACACTACTTTAAATATACGGTTTTACACGGATGTTGTTTTCGGCCCCCTTCCAACCAAATTGTAGTAAGTTGCAGCTTAATGCGGCAATTTACAAATAAGCTCTATCTAGCGGTAATGTAGAAAGTGTGGGACTAAAGTAAAAAGCACAGGCGGTCTAACCTGTTATAAATAATATTGTCTAAGAAAACAGAAACGGAAGAAGGATAGACACAAGGCCGTTAATATTGGAGAAACAGATAACAATGCACCCTTACGCTATTAAAGCTTAGGGGAGTATTAGACAGCCTATTATAGGGCTAAGCTAGAGCAAGATAATAAGTGGTTACTTACATAATATATAGACAATAATGTACTATGCCATTAAACTTTAGAAGGGCATTAAATAACTAATTATAAGGCCGAATTGGAGTAAGATAATAAGTGGCTACCCACACAAGCTTTAGGCGATGATATTATTAATAAGCCAAATAACAGGGCTGCGGATGTGCACTATAACAATAATTCCATAATATTTAATAGGGTGCACAACCTGGTAACAATTAAGACTAATTGGCAAACTTTAACTGGAACATCTATAGACGTCTTTTAAACCGAAACATTTAAAGAGGCCACTAGCCGCGCCGCGGGAAAGCCTCTAGGACGGAACTAAGGAAATCCACAAACTGCAGATAATACTGCGGCAGTATATAACATTATGCCGCATATTAAACGTACTGGCAGTGCACCAGATGAGATACCTCCCCTATTTTATCCTTTTGGCAGTGAGGCAGAATATATATAGGTCTTATAGTAAGTAAGCTATGGGACTTCTAACCGCGCTATTAACGAGTGGTTTAATAATATTAGGCTTTAGGGAATATTTGCTGACTATTTTTCTTGCTGGAGTGCTAAAGATGTTAAAGCAAAACTACTTTTGAAACGGATGCAATCTGAGAGCAAGTAACCGCAGTGGATTGAAATAATTGTAACTGTAGGGGACCAGCAGCTGCTGGTATGTCACCGAAATGCTCTAGAGATTGTGTCCCTCTTTATTGGTCACGGCCCTTTCTAAGGAGATATGACTTTCTCGCTAGTAAGGTAGTACTTGTTAGCAGGAACAAGAATATACAATAAGCTTAATACAGCAGGCTAGTAGTAGGAGACGCAAGAGCAGTTACTGCTTGGCACAACTATAGTGCTGATTATATTAGCCAGCAATAAGACCCAACTAACATAATATGCCGGCGGCAAGAAAGCATGGCCGCTCTATATTTCAATTAGAAACATTAAACTGCGCGTTTAATAATCTGTAAATTGACTAGCCCTATTACTACTTATATACCTCCCGGTCTATATACCTAGCAACCAAACAATATAACTAGCAGTGCAATATAAGACCCTCGCGGCCATCCTTAAATGTATACTTTAGCGATAACCCTACTGCTTATACGGTCAAGCTAATGATGCCTATAGCGTTAGAGAAAGCTAGTAAAGAAGGAGTATGTCTCCTATACGCGGATGGCCAGGATTAATACTACTTTCTACTTCTAGCTATATTTATGGCTGATTATAAAGAACAGGTCACGCTTATAGGTATTAAGAGTGGCCGCAAATGTTTGATTTGTTATATATATATAAATAAACGGCATAATCTAACGACTACCATCTAGCGGCTATGGCCGTTCTATATATACTAATTAACAAAAGACCAAATACGAATGTAGTAGGAAGGTTGCGATACTAATAAGAAGGATAACTTAGATTATATTTAGCCGTTCCGTAACTTTATATAGGGCTATAATCTATCTAATATCCACAAGATAATGGCGCCTGATTTCCTATACTAGGTGCTTAAAGGCCTTACTAGTAAACACCTTATGCACTGGATTAAGGGGCTTATATAAAGTAAAATACAGGCTAGAAAATATTGGGGCCTTAATATCCCGCGCACAGATAGTTGCGGCCAGGAGATGTTAAATGTTAATGTACTTATTACCACCCGCTTCGCACAGGTAGAGCGATTTACTAATATAATAGTGTGGGATAGCTGGGCAAATGTCGGCTAATAGATAGGAAAGATGTATAAATCTCTATTACGACAATTGGTCCCCGCTATAGCACTCTTACTAAAATAGAATGAAGGCGCCATGCTATTTATCCAGGCGTTTATGGACTTTATTATACTATCTCAATATGTATTATATAACGAATTAACCATCTGGTACCTAGCAGCAGCTATTTATAGAATGGACAAGATAAAGGATGTATTCCTTCCGTTTTAACTAAGCAAGGTAGAACTACCACACTTTAATATTCCTAAGCTATATGCTATTACCCACTATCTAGAGAGCATCTAGCGACTAGGAGCAATTGGAGGCATAAATATAGAGTACTTAGAGTAAGTATATAAGCTATAGAAGGCATTCTACTGCAGGACCAATAAATGGAACAACTATAAAGAGCAGATGCTATGATATAACACTATGCATCTTAACACGATGCTTTGGAACGAACTTAAGCTATAGGCGTTAACTAATATAATTAACACGGCAGACCTAATAAGTGTAATATAGACGATATAACTAGGTCCTGCAGTTGATGTATACGCATATCGCTTGTATATGTGGAACTTTAACAACTATACAGCTTAAACACTTTAAGACTGGAGAATCAACATATCTATCTAGCGTATGGTTAAGGAGGTACAGCGCTAGATAGAGATTACCGACCTTATATCTAAACTGGCCCCCTTTATAAGGGAATGCTATAAGTAGATTAACGGAATCCGGCAAATAAACTAGGACATTGACCGACTAGAGGCCGATAATAATTAGGTATTAAAGATGCCCCTAAGCATCTATTACAGCGTTATATACTATATTTGCTTTAGGAAGGACGCCACTAATACCAATAAGCTTAACAAGGTGTTTGCTTAATGTACCCTATTATAGGCTAACACTGGAGCCCCCCGCTATAATACTGTAATGGTGCGAGAATATAAGTAGGTAAACGACAGCCTCCATAGCAATAAAGTTGGGAGGCTTTGTCTGCTACTCACAATCTAGGATACTAGGCGATTAGATAGAGAGGGCAAATACCCAAAATATGCTAGTGTGTTGGTAGAGACCCTCTAAGTTTATAACAGTAGTAAGATTGACGCAAGAACCAGAATGCTTAGAGTGTAGAGTATAAAGCCATCTAGTAGTAGGATAAGATGCATGCTAGATGCCCTCTGGATATATAATATCAACTATATCACAAGGCCCATCTCACTTGTGCTGATGGACATTAACGTCATAGACTATTTCTTTGTGAACAACTATAGCGATTGGGATATATATAATACTATATATAACGAAGACTTCGAGCGAATAAATAGGGCATAGGTTAATATATATGCAAAGAAATAGGCTCACACTAGGCGGTAAATAAATACGACTTAGCTAAAACAGCGGCAAGTTGCGACTAGCGGCGCCGGATTGTAATAAAGGGGCAGATTGCCGTGACTATAATAAACTAGAATATAACACCACTATATATCGCCCTCTACGCGCTAGCTACCCTTTATATCCTATACACTATACCCTCTACCTTAAAAGTAGGTAAATATCATAAGGAACTAGGCTTCTGCGCGGCATAGAAAAAATATTACGTAAAGTAGGACCCTATGCCATAGTAAGGCAATCTAATCGCCCTATTATAAAGCCTAATAAACAGTTAGGCCGCCCTCCTAACTTATTATTATAAGTTAGTTAAGGCTCTTTTCTATCTATACTTGGCAAGAAAACCCTAATTTATACTATAAAAGTTAAACAGGTTGTTGTTTAAAGCATATTAGGTATAAGACTCTAGACCATCTAGCGTCTCCTAGGGAAGTAAGGTGTGTATAAAAGCCAAATAGTTCTACTAGACTAATATACTTATCTTTTACCCATCCTATAGAAAAGTAAATAAAGATGCTGTAAGTTAAGTAGTAGCTCCTAAAATAATCTAGATCTTAAAGGGGATAATATCGAGCTCTATACTATAATTGTCTCCATTAAAAGGCAAGGCTGTTATTAATACTATTATGTGCTATAGTACGACCTATTATTATTAATTTTGATAACGTTATCCTAATGGACAGTCCTGTTCTTGTTGGATGAAAGCCTACAAACCCTAAGCGACCCCAGGACATCTAAAACCTATACTTAAAAGAAACGTATGCGTTACTTAGATAAACAACTGCTATAGGATGACTTTGGACAATATATAAAGCAGCCACTTAGCCCGGTTAATATAAAGATATATAGTATCGCTTAGACACGTCTTGTTGTATATATAATAACAGGCTCTATGCCTAAAGAGCTCTATCTCTCTCCCTGGCTGGAAATAAATATAAGCGGTCTAAACACACTAATAAAGCAGACGTGGAAAGAGGCGATTGCTATTATAGACTGTCACGAAGGCCCGACAAATAGAGCATTAAGTATGCCACTAGGGCCGGCGGTACGCAAGGTTCGCAGTCCTTAGATTTAGTAGCACTGTGCTAACCAGTTTTCCAGCTATATAACTAACTTAGCGTGTTTCGGTGTGCTATAATGAATATAATACGCGATACTGTTGCTAGGAGCTATAACTGCCTTAAACTAGATACTAAGGTTATAGTAAAGGAAGTAGAGGAACTACTTAAGGATAACTGCTTTACGCTTAGTGGCCTAGTTAGTACTCTGCCTTTTATTATACCTAACTAACTAAGGCTAGGATAGAGAGATAAGATTTAGGGCACTAATTATTGCATGCTGTATTAAGCGCGTATTCTTTAATACTGGGCTAAGGTTACTTACCCTTGACAAGAATAGTACTAACCTATTCTCGCCTATTATAGCCAATATGATATAGCTTATATGCGTGGCGATTTAATATGTGCTTGAGGACTATAGAAGCGGAATATAAATTATTTATAAGTTTGAAGCCAACGCTATAGTTATAGGTAAAACTATAGGAAGCCTCTTACTATACTTACTAAAGTGTATTATAGATAGTTAGGAGCAACTATAGAATATTTAGAAGAGCTATTAACCTAAGCGTAATAAAAGGCTATGTAGGCTACTTCTATAACAAGTTAATAAGATATAGAATATAACCAGAGACAAGATACTATAGACTTAGTAGGCAATTAGCAATCCTTTTAAGGATACTATAGAAGATTTAGAGGAACTGGATCCTAAGTACAATAATAGGTTTACTTAACAACCGCATACTATAAGTATAAACATATAATATTATATTAATCGCGTCATAACGTCATATCGCGATACTCGCTGCATGCTGTAGCACTTTGCCGCTATTTCCTATTTTACAATATTCTGCCATTTTAATTGTTGTACGTGGGCTAACAAAGATAATATAATAGGACAACGGTAGCCTAGTGTATTTGTCGCCAAGAATGAGCCCTGAAACTATATATAAGGTCTCCTTCTCGCAGTATACTAATAAGACGATTTTAATGCTATATAACTATAATATTAACGCCATTAAAGCGCTCCTTAAACAAATTTAAGGTGATAATAAACAGGAAATAGGAATTAATTACCGCATCTTATAGTATACATTCGCCGGCAAGTCTGAGGTTATAGATATTACGGATAGTGCTATACTAGAGGATATAAAGGCCCGCCTATAGAGTGGAGATGGATAGGTAATACTAGAACTTGCTAATAAAGAGGATAAGAGTAGAGAAGGCAGTAGAATAGATGGGGAAAACAACAGTGATGAAGAGGATAAGAATAGAGAAGGTAGTGGAATTAATAGGGAAAACAATAGCGAGAATAAAGACAATTAGGGGTTTAGTAGTATGGTGCTACTATTACGGCGGAACTAATGTAAATATTAAACTTAAAATAGTAGGTTAACTAAAGGGCGTTATTAGGCGTATTAAGGTTATACTATACTACTATTAGGTCAAAATATGTTCTTTATACAGTGTGTGCTAGGCGCGTAGAATAAGTAGAGAATACTAACTGCGTAGAATAAGCAAAGGGTACTAACTGCGTAGACTAAGCAAAGTATACTAATTGCGCGGAATGGGTAAATACTACTAACCGCGCAGACTAAATAAATACCATTAAGTGCGTGGGATAAACACTTAATAATAACCGTGTGGGAAGAGTAACACTTATCTATTACTTGAAGTGAGCAAAGTATACCAATTACGCAGAATGGGTAAATACTATTAACCGTGCAGACTAAGCAAATACTATTAAGTGCGCGGGAAGAGCAACGCTTATCTATTACTTAAAGTAAGCAAGATATACAGAATGCGCGAGGAGGGCATTATACATTAATTGCGCATTAAGTGCAAAAAAAGCTTAATAGAATAAAGGCACTACTTAACCGGGTAGCTATAAATGCGCAATTAGCTGCACCGCGTTGTTGGTTTCTGTTAAATACGGCAGTATGCCACTCCTTAGTTGATACCATACGCTACACGTTGCAATGCGCGAAATGCGCATTTGGCCGCCAAATGCTGCCAAATGCTGCAAAAATGCTGGTAAATTTTTTCCTGACGACTAGCGCTATAGGATTCTACCAGAACTTAGTCCAACCTAATACTATTACCTTTACTACCAGCTTATATAAAATTAATTAAATAATTAAGGAAAAGGAAAATAAGCTTAGCAAATAGGAAGGCAAGCTTATAGATAAGGAGCTAGTAGAACAGAAACTACCCTATTAACACTGGAAATTCAAGGACGTGTTCTCTAAGGTAGCGTCTAATATACTTCCGCCTCACCAACCGTACAACTACAAGATTGAGATTAAGCTAGATAAGGAAGACATACTTAGCTATAGCCCCCTTTATCAGCAGTTTACTGCTAAATTATAGGCTACAAAGCAGTACCTTATTAATAACCTAAATAAGGGCTTTATTAAACCTAGTTAAGCCCCTTTTAACTCGCCTATTCTCTTTACCAAAAAGCTAAATGGAGGACTTTATTTCTATATCAACTACCATAAACTAAATAATATAACCCATAAGGACCGCTACCCACTGCCCTTACTTAATAAAACTTTAACCCAAATAAGTAGAGCTAAGATCTTTACTAAGCTTAATATCTGTTAGGCCTTTTACCGGATTAGGATAGACCCTAAATTGGAAGATCTTACTATATTTTAGACCCATTACGGAACATATAAATATAAAGTACTTCCTTTTAGACTAACCAACGGACCAGCTACGTACCAGCAATATATAAATAATATACTCTTTAACTACCTTAATAACTTCTATACGGCCTACCTAGATAACATTATAATCTACTCCAAAAATAAGCTAGAACATAAGGAGCATATCCATAAAGTCCTATAATAGCTCCGCAAGGCCGGCCTCTAGGCCAATATCAAGAAATCGGAATTTAGTATTAAGCGTATAAAGTACCTAGGCTTTATTATTAGTATAAATAGGATTAAGGCCAACCTAGAGAAAACAGCCATAATTAACCAGTAGACACTGCCACGGACCATAAAGGGGATGCAATCATTTTTAGGTTTTTATAACTTCTACTAACACTTTATTAAGAACTACAGTAGGATTACCTAGCCTCTTAACCACCTTACTAGGAAAGACCAGCCATTCCACTTTAACGCTATATATATGCAGGCCTTTAATAAGCTTAAAAAACGGCTAGTATTAGCTCCCCTACTTGCCCACTTTAACCCAGAACGGCCCTTAATGCTAGAAACTAATACCTCAGACAGCGCAATAGCTGGTATTTTCTCCTAGAAGCAACTAGACAGAGAATAGCACCCTATAGCATACTATTCCAAGACCATAATAGATGCCGAGCTAAACTACCACATCCATAATAAAGAAATGCTGGCTATTATCTCTAGCTTTCAGCACTAGCGTGTATAGCTAGAGGGGACCCCTAAGCCTATTAAGGTGGTTTCGGATTATAAGGCCCTAGAATACTTCATAATAACCAAGGCCCTTATGGCCCAGCAGGCACGCTAGGCGGATATCCTATCTTAGTTTAACTTCTTAATTACGTATAGACCAGGCGCTACAAACCATGCGGATACTCTTATAAGGCGTAAACAAGACCTAGGTAACTAGGCAGCTGTAAAGATCTTATTACAGACCTAGACCCTACTACAACCAGAGCACCTTAACCCCTAGATACAGGCAGAACTAAATACAGACCCTTTAGACGCCAAAATATGTCCTATTAACTCCACAGAACTTAACCTTATTAATAAACTACTGCAGGCAAACTGTACGGCCCCTTCTCTACAGGAGTACCGCGAAAAGGTAAAAGATGCTACTAGCCCATAGTCCCTTAAAAACGGACTGCTTAAGCACTGGGAACGGCTAGTAGTAGCAAAGGAACAGAATTTATAGACTTAGCTTATTGCCGAAGCATATACCTAGGTCTCTACGGCCTACCCTAGAAAAAATAAGACCCGCAGAATTATTGGCGACCGCTACTACTAGCCCAGAATGGTTATGGATATTAACCACTATATACAGAACTGCGACGACTGCCGTAGGTTTATAATTCCACAAGATAAGACCCTAGGGCTATTAAAGCCACTCCCAATACCAGAACGCCCCTAGTAGTATATCTCTATAGACTTCCACAAGTTACCTACGGACCGCGACAGATATGATATAGTTATAATCCTAGTTAACCGCTTTGGTAAGCACCCGTTCTTAATCCCCTATTATAAGAATATTAATGCTAAAGAGGCGGCCTAACTATATATCTACTATGTCTACTAAATTTACGGACCACTAGATACTATCATATCCGACCGCAGGCCGCAGTTTATATCAGCCTTCTGGAACGAGTTCACCCGGATCCTAGGTATTAGGCTAAAGCTCTCTACGGCATACCACCCCTAGATAGACGGTTAGACGGAGATTATAAATCAATACTTAGACCAGAGACTCCGGCCCTTTATTAACTACTTTTAGGATAACTGGAGTAGACTACTACCTATAATAGACTACACCCAGGCAACCCTACCCCATAATTCTACAGGGTTTGCACCTATTCAGCTAGAAATAGGATACTTACCCTATACAAGCTTTAACTGGGAGAGACTAGAAGGACCATAAACCGTGCGCAAAAAACTATCTTATAAGGAAGCACAGCAGTATGCTAGACGCTTAGAAGAAGCATAAACAGTAGCCCGCAAGAACCTAGAGAAGGCCTAGAAATCAATAGAACAGCAGGCAAATAAGCACAGGCGCGAGCCTGACTTTACCATAGGCGATAAGGTCTGGGTTACAACAAAGAACTAAAAGACAGAACGGCCTAGCCATAAGCTAGACTATAAGATGGCAGGACCATATAAGATCCTTAATAAAGAAGGAAACTCATACAAGGTTAAACTCCTAGACTTAATTAAAGTCCACCCTGTTTTCTCACCAGATAAGCTACGGAAAGCTGCAAATAACCCACTACCTAGACAAAAGAATGAGCCTCCACTACCAATTTAAGTTAATGGCGACGATAAATGGGAAGTTAATAAAATACTAGCCTATAAACTAGTACAAGGAACACTGAAATACCATATCTAATAGAAAGGTTACGATTTAGACCTAACCTAGTACCCCGCCTAGAACTTTATAGGTTGCCCCTAGAAGCTTAAAGAATTTTATAACCAATACCCTAACAAGCCAGGACCCCCGAAGTATCTAGACAAGTAGATGGAGTGCTAGTATAGCAAAGATAATAAGCTACCTATTAAGCACATAGATAAGAACACCCCACGGACATACAAAGCCTAAGGGCAGGCTTTTTCGGAGGGGGGGGTAATATTACAGCGCTAGTAGAAAACGGTACTAGCAAATTGCCGCAACTTGCCGCAACTTGCCGTCATATAATGGCAAGTTGCCATCACATAACCAGATAATTGTATATAGCTTCGAGCGTTACTTCCATTCTTCCCCTTTCCTTTCTCTAGCTTTGGATCCTCGTTTATAGACAATCCAATCGTACAGGCTTGCGCGACCCTCTTACCGTACTCATGCCTCGATTGACCGAGTCGCTAACATTCTTAGCGCTTCTAGTAATAAAGATTTGGCCTTTACCAGTTTAAATAGACGCCTTATTAGTTTATATAACCACTACCTATATTTTAGGGGTCTATTTAAGATAAGAATAAGCCTATATTAGCCGGATATCTTATTATTTAGATATAATAAGGGGCTTTTCTATTATAATGCGACGGAAGTAGCCCTTTTTTTAAAGGCCTTATATAAGAATTGCTTATAGGTAGAGATTCCCTTAAAAAAGGCAATCTCTTTAAAGGATTTCTATCGGTGCTAATAGTCCTACTTTACTTATACGATTAAACGCTATTATATTATAGTATTAAGATTTAGCTTTCTTTTTCTCTATTTTTAAGGGGGTTATAGATTTTAGAGGAAATTTAATATAGTTCTATAAGGTATACTAAGGGAGACACCAATTTTTTAGTAATTCTAACTAGTGTACTAAGAGAGAGAATAAGTAATATTATGCTTATAGTAGAAGAGACGGGTACCTAAATCTTAAAGAATTAGGTATTAAATTTTTAGTAAATGGTTGCTATACTACCAGCGTATAAGATTTAGTATTATAATTTTAGGATATAAGATATAAGGCCCCCCTATTGTTGTTTTATATTACCTAGCTATTTTAGTCGCTTCTATAGATTTATAATACGCTATATATAGCTAAAGCCATATCAGCGCTAGTAGGGAGGGCGAATAGCCCGCTTAGGCTACCCCCTTATAAGTCTAGAGATTGTCATAGAACATCTTTATAACACCTTATACATATCTACCTATTTCTACCAACTTAGTAAGAAGAGACCAACTATGAGATAGCAATCTAATAGCAATCTAATGGCAATCTACGGCAATCTGCCGCATTCTGCTATATTCTACTAAGTCTACTAAATTCTGCCAAGTTCTGCTAGGACTACTACCTAAATCCTACTCTATTCTATGTATATATTAACTAAGCAACTAAGCTAATAATATATACAATTTCTCCCTATTTTCTTACTTTCTCTCCTTATATAATGTCTTAACTTTATTATATAGTTTATATATATAGCTTAATAATATCTACTTCGCTATATATTATTACCACTTATACTTACTCCGTAACACTACGTTATATTAACCCTATATACTACCCTCTAAAATATAAAATAACCCTAAAGCCCCTATAATAGCCACTAGCGTTATATCTATATTTTAAAAATAATTAATAGGGATATAGAAGTCCTTTACAGACGCCTTTATATAGAACTAAGCTACTTTAGCATAATAATAAGCCAAATAAGAAGTGTAATACTAGTAACTAATTAAGGACCTCTAAGAAGAAATCCGCACCCTTAAGATGCCTATACTAGAGCCCTAAGACTAAATACTATTCTTAGAGATAAATACGTAAAACAAGAGCCCTAAACCTACCATAGTTACTTACCCTAAACTAACTACTATACTATAATAATCTAAACAACTACTATGTTACGGTACTGGCAAATTGCTGTCAGATTGCCGCAACTTGCCATTACGTGACCAGAGGATTGTATATAGCTTCGAGCGGGGCTTCTATTCTCCCCCTTTCCTTTCTCTAGCTTTAGATCCTCGTTTATAGACAATCCAATTATACAGGCTTGCGCGACCCTCTTGCTGTGCTTGTGCCTTAATTAACTAAGTCGCTAATATTATCTAAAGCTTATTACTACTCTTCTTTTCTAGGAAGGAACTTAAATATATCTATAAGGCTATAAATAGGATAAGGACATAGAATAGGACCCTAAGGATATTACTAGGACTATAAGGATAGGACAGACCCCTAAGAATAGGACACGCATAGACTAGAACCCCTAAGAAATAAATAAACACCAGAAATTACCTAATACCCCTACTACTATACTAAGAAATATAGTAGCTGGTAAAGCCGCTGTAGGATCTATAAATACCTCTAATAGTAAAACAGTCGCCATTTAAACCCCCTAGGAAGAGCTTATAGCAGCTAATACCAAAATTAAACGGCTTTAAAAGCTGCTTAAAACCAGAAATACCCCTATACCTAGAAAGGAGTCTTTAAACACCTAGAGACTTATTATAGTCCTTAAGGCCCTAGCCTAATATATAGCATTAGCATTATTGCGGTCTATAAAGGTTGTAAAACCCCTATTGCTTATAGACGGAACTAACTCTATATTTAATAATTAGAAGCTTTAACTACAAGATAAGCTTAAAGTTAATATAGACTACTTCCCTACTACCTAAGCTAAAATAGCCTACGTCTTTGGCCGTACTAGTAGGGACGCATAGACGTATCTACGTCTACAATATGCCTAGGACTTAGCAGACCCCTTCCTTTCTAGAGAAGAGATAATTAACTACCTATCTTCTATTTATAAGGACCCCTTTAAGATATAAAACGCCCGCCTTAATTATAAAGCCCTTAATATAAAAACAACAGAGACCTTCTTAGTCTTTTAGACATACTTTCTATACCTAGCTGGACAGGCTTAAATCCCCTAGAAAGATTTAATACTAGACCTTTTTAATAAGCTTACCCTAGACCTATAGCACGCCATACTACCGGTTTATACTACCGTATAAACGCTAAAGGAACTTATAGACTAGTTCCTAGCTATTAACTAGGGCCTCTGCCAAATTAAGGTATATGCTAAGTAGTATAAAACTAAAAGCTCCGCCAACCAGAATATAAGTACTACAAGAATAGGCCATAGCGCCCTAGTAAGATCTATAACCCCTATAGCACTAACTATACTACCTACTGTTAACCTAGCGGCTAGCTATACAGCTAGCCCTACTATAGGTCCAGCAAATACTTAATCTATACAGCAATCCCTATAAATAGGCCCTTAGTAATTAAGGAGCCTACTTTTTATATAGCCAGAAAGACCACTTTATAAAAGACTACTTAATAGCGGTAAAGGTAAATAAGGTCCTATTAATTTAGGAGGATAGTATAGAGTTAGAAAAAGAGGAACCCTAGAGTAAGACTCCTCTCTAGGGTCAAAAGGTATTAACATATTATATATTAATCTGGGTCGGCTAATTAGTAGAAAAAGCTATACTATCCCTTATACTTTATTCCGTAATAAATATTAAGTTTTAACCTCTGCTTTAGCTAACTCTAAAGTAAATGCCTTTACCTTAATAGATATATAGTATACTATAAAGCTGGCTAACTTTTTAAATGCACCCCTTAAGGAACTACCTAAACTAATTTCTATTTATAGGTATAACGGACAAATAGAACCACCTATTATAACTATCTTATAGATCTACCTCCGTGTAAATAGATAAAGATAGTATAACGTCCCCTTTCTTATTACGGACCTAGGAAGCTATAATATAATCTTAAGAAGAAAATAGCTAGCCTATCTAGGCTTATAGCTTAATATACAAAGTAGACAGCTTATCTAGCCTAAAACCCTACCCCTAACACCTTATTTTATAAAGGAAATTAGTATTATAATAGAAAACCTTATACAGCTATAGATAGACACTATTTACTAGGCCAATACTATATATAGGGGCCAGGCTTTTAAAAAAGATATATAGCTTAATCTATAACAGGTCTATATACTATACTACTCCCAGACTACTAATATTACACTATTAGCACTAAAAACCTAGGAAGTTAGTAATAAGCTAGCTAGCTTAGGCCCTATATAGCTATAAAGAACAGCAAGGAATATTAAATGCTGTACTAAATATATAGACCGGAAAGATAACTTATAGAAGATAGAATAGGAGCTAAGAAGGGTTATAGACCCTTCTCCGTAAAATATGGTCTATAGAACGTCCGTAAAGAAACCTATAAACCTTCTACTAGTTAATATCTGCTATATTAGTGCTATAGGGTTCTACCAGAACTTAAAATAGCCTAACACCATTGCCTTTATAACTAGCTTATATAAAATTAACCAGATAATTAAAGATAAGAAAGCCCTAGCCTATAACTAGCTTAGTAGAGAAAGTAAGCTTATAGATAAGGAGTTGGTAGAATAAAAACTACTCTGCCAATACTAAGAATTTAAAGATATATTCTCTAAAGTAGTATCTAACATATTCCCGCCTTACTAACTATATAACTATAAGATTAAGATTAAGCCTAATAAAGAAAACACCCTTAGCTATAGCCCCCTTTGCTAGTAATCTACTAACAAGCTATAGTGTAACCGACTACGGTACCCTGCCAAACCACCACTGTTTCACCTATGTATTACCTTGACTCGCTCACCGACTCGCTCACCGACTCGGTCAATTACCCCTTTATTGTCTACACCTTTTATGTATATATACCACCTGATTTCCATAGATTTACAATTAAGTTGCTCAGTCAATTCTCCCACACTTGCACTGTTACATATAGGCCACTAAGTAGTACCTTATTAATAACCTTAATAAAGACTTTATTAAGCCTAGCCAAGTCCCCTTTACCTTACCTATTCTCTTTATAAAAAAGCTAAACAGCGGACTCCATTTCTATATCAACTACTATAAACTAAACTATATAACCTGTAAAGACCAATATCTGCTGCCGTTACTTAAAGAAACACTAGTCTATATAAGTAAGGCTAAGATTTATATAAAGCTTAATATCTGCTAAGCCTTTTACTAAATTAGAATAGACCCTAGATCTAAGGATCTTACTATATTTTAGACCTGCTATAGATTATATAAATATAAAGTACTACCTTTTAGACTAACTAACGGACTGGCTATATACCAACAGTATATAAACAACGTACTCTTTAACTACCTTAATAACTTCTACACAGCCTACCTAGATAATATTATAATTTACTCTAAGAATAAACCAAAATATAAGGAGTATATCTATAAAGTCCTATAATGGCTTCACGAAGCTAGTCTTTAGGCCAATATTAGGAAGTTAGAATTTAGTATTAAGCGCACTAAGTACCTAGGGTTTATTATTAGTATAGACAGAATTAAGGCAGACATAGAAAAAACGGCTGTAATTAATTAATAGGAACCCCTAAGAACTATAAAGGGGGTATAGTTATTCCTAGGTTTTCTGTAACTTCTACTAACGCTTTATTAAGAACTATAGCAGAATCGCCTAGCCCCTTAACTGTCTTACTAGGAAAGACCAGCTCTTCTACTTTAACGCTATATATAGGAAGGCCTTTAATAAGCTTAAAAAACGGCTAGTATTAGCTCCCCTACTTACCCACTTTAACTTAAAATAGCCCTTAATGCTAGAAACTAATACCTTAAATAGTGTAATAGCTAGTGTCTTTTTCTAGAAATAACCGGATAGAGAATAGTACCCTATTATATACTATTTAAAGACTATAATAGATGCCGAGCTAAACTATCACATCCATAATAAAGAAATGCTGGCTATTATCTCTAGCTTTTAGTATTAGCGTACATAGCTAAAAGAGACCCCTAAGCCTATTAAGGTGGTTTTGAATTATAAGGCCTTAGAATAATTTATAATAATAAAGGCCCTTATAGCCCAGCAGGCACACTAGGCAGATATCCTATCTTAGTTCCACTTTTTAATTATATATAGGCTAGGCGCAACTAACTGTATAGATGCCCTTATAAGGCGTAAATAAGACCTAAATAACTAAATAGCTGTAAAGATTATATTATAGACCTAGATGCTACTACAACTAAAGCACCTTAACCCCTAAATATAGGTAGAACTAAATATGGACCCTATAAAGGCTAAGATGTGCCCTATTAATACTATAGAACTTAACCTTATTAATAAGCTACTGCAAGTAAATTATACAGCCCCTTCTCTATAGGAGTACTATAAAAAGGCAAAGGACGTTACCAGCCTATAGTCCCTTAAAAATGGATTACTTAAGTATTAGGAATGGCTAGTAGTAGTAGAGGAACAGAACTTATAGACTTAGCTTATTACCAAAGTATATACCTAGGTCTCTATGGCCTACCCTAAAAAAATAAAACCTATAAAATTATTGGTGACCGTTACTACTAGCCTAGAATAGTTATAGATATTAACTGTTATATATAGAACTACAACAGCTACTATAGATCTATAATCCCATAAAATAAGACCTTAAGACTATTAAAACCACTCCTAATACTAGAGTACCCCTAGCAGTATATCTCTATAAATTTCTATAAGCTACCTATAAACCGTGGCGGATATAATATAGCTATAGTTATAGTCGACCGCTTTAGTAAGCGCCCGTTTTTAATCCCTTATTATAAGAATATTAATGCTAAAGAGGCGGCCTAACTATATATCTACTATATCTACTAAATTTACAGACTACTAAATACTATTATATCCAATTATAGGCCGCAATTTATATTAGCTTTCTAGAATAAGTTTACCTAGATCTTAGGCATTAAGCTAAAGCTTTTTATAGTATACTACCCCTAGATAGATGGTTAGATAGAGATTATCCCTTAACCCGCTGGCGTCCTACCGAAATCTGGTCCGTGCTTGAATACCAGAATGAAAATAACATGCATAGCTAATTACTACTAACAAAGCCTTCTAATCGTACTTCTAATGATGTAGACCTTGTTTAACCGACTCAATACAACGTTCAGCCGAATTGATGTACTAAAAAACCGCCACCGAAGCCATAGCCGCTGCCCGATTTTACTCCTATGACAATTTGATTTGGTTGATCTGATTGGCTAGTTCTTATCGATAACGGTAGGACGCATTCCGGCGGGTTAAGGAATAAATTAATAGACTAAAGACTTTAGCCCTTTATTAACTACTTCTAAGATAACTAGGCTAAACTACTACCCCTAATAAACTATACTTAGGCAATCCTACCTTATAACTCTATAGGGTTTATACCTATTTAGCTAGAAATGGGCTACTTACCCTATATAAGCTTTAACTAGGAAAGACTAGAAGGACCCCAGACTATATATAAAAAACCATCTTATAAGGAAGCCTAGTAGTATATTAAGCGCTTAGAAGAAGCTAAATGGTAGCCTATATAAATCTAGAAAAGGCCTAAAAATTAATATAATAGTAGGCGAATAAGCATAGACAAGAGCCTAACTTTACTATAGGCGATAAGGTCTAGGTTATAATAAAGAACTAAAAGACAGAACGGCCTAGCTATAAGCTAGATTATTAAATAGCAGGACTATATAAGGTCCTTAAAAAGAGAGGCAACTTGTATAAGGTAAAGCTCCTAGATTTAATTAAGGTCTACTCTATCTTTTTGCTAAATAAGCTATAGAAAGCTATAAATAACCTATTACCTAGATAAAAGAATAAACCGCCCCTACTAATTTAAGTTAATAGCAATAATAAATGGGAAATTAAAGAAATACTAGCCTATAAACTTGCAAGAGGAATACTAAAGTATTATATTAGTTGGAAAGGCTATAACCTAGACCCTACTTAGTACCCTATATAGAACTTTATAGGTAGTCCCTATAAGCTTTAGGAGTTCTATAACTAGTACCCTAATAAACCTAAACTACTAAAATACCTAAATAAGTGGATAGAATACTAGTATAGTAAGAATAATAGGTTACCTATAGAGCATAAAGATAAAAACGCCCTGTAGATGTAATATAAATATATAAAGCCTAAGGGCAGGCTTTTTTAAAGGTTGGGTGGGGGCGGGGGGGGGATAATGTTATAGTACTGGCAAATTGCTATTAAATTGCCGCAACCTGCCATTATATAGTGGTAAGTTGCCATTATATAACTAGAGGATTGTATATAGCTTTAAGCGGTGCTTCTATTCTTCCCCTTTCCTTTTTCTAGCTTTAGATCCTCATTTATAAACAATCTAATTATATAGGCTTGCGCGACCCTCTTGCTATGCTCATACCTTAATTAACTAAGTTGCTAATTGTAATGGAACTAGCCCAGTTACAGTAGGAATGTCTTAGTGAAACACTTAACAGATAAATTCCAACGCTTTAATCAAATTCTGCCAAATTCTGCCAAATTCTGCTAAAGTCAATCAAATTCCGCCAAATTCCGCTGACTTAATCATATTCCACCAAATTCCACTAACATAATAGAATTTAGTTAAAACCTATTAAAATCCGCGTAGGCTTATACCCACGCGTCTACTGCCAAGACCCCAAATATTTAATTACAAGTTTCCTATATTCCTTTCTCTTCTTTACGCAATATCTTATATTTAGCAAGAGCTATATACCCTTAAATTAGATAGAATTTATATTATTCCTTTAAATCTTCCCTAAAGCCTCTTCGCGCCCTTATATTATATTATGTTAAAACAACTACTATTGAAATAGTAAACAAACATAAATTCCTTTTAATAACTATAAGTATTATAACCCTAGTTAGGGAATAGTTAACTATAATGCAACAGTCCTTTATAGACGCCTTAGCTTAGCGGTAGGCTATACTAGAAGCCCGGTACTAGCAATTAATAGAAGCACTCCATGAAAAACTCTATAATGTCAAGGCACTTATATTATAGACCCTAATAATAACACCTATAAATAAGATTAATATAATGGTATCTAAACCTGGCCTATTAAATAAGAATATAGAACTAGTACTAGTAGCTTAACCCATATATATAATAAACTAAGTTCCTAACCCCCAGGGCGATCGCCCGCGGAGCATGCGGTCACTCGCCGTTTTACTGCCGTAATACTGCTAGCAGCCTGGATTGCGACCCACGGTTTTCCTTGTCTTCTTTCAACGGAGTGGTGACCCTTTGAAAGGGCCTAGCTGGGGCCTAGGCATAAAAGATACCCAATACAATATATCCCGCTGCTTGGTATTACGGTAGTTAAAACAGATGAATCCCCCTTACGCCTTCGATGGCTCTAGGGGGGGGGGGAGGTAAGGCGTATATGGCAATGGTCAATAAGAGATAGCACACAGGGGATGGTTAAGATATAGGAGAGGCAAATACACGGCAATCGATTAGCAAGGCCTAGCTAGGACGTAGTGAACCCTAGCTTTGGATAAGCTAGAGAGGGAAGCAGTGGTTCCTAAGGAGTTCAAAACATCTAAGGAGGAGGACGTGCTGTAGGCCCACAGGGCCGCAGCTACGTGCAAACATGGCAAATCGGGGTTTTTCATCCTACTGAGGCTGCTCATAGGGTTTTTCCTCCCCCAACTGCAGGGGTTTTCTTCCTGTAAATACATAAGTTTTCCCCCCTGTGCGGAGTAGTCTGCGTGGGCCAGTAGGATCCGTATTAGACGTTAATCAAAGAGTTACTACTACTAATAAACTAAGTACCTATTATAAAAACTAAAAAGCTCTCTAATCCTCTAATGTTTAATAGAAACTAAAATAACCTATATCCCTTTATAACTAAGCTCCATCTTAAACTCTTAATAAACTATAATTAATACCCTACTAAAGCTAGTAAGGTTAGCTATAGAATATCCTAATTAAGTAAAGACGCTATATAAACTATGGATCCATTCTTCTGCAATAGCACTTTTATTAATTTTAAAACCTTTATCTCTCTACTGGAACGAATATATAATAACGCCAGCCGCGAATATATAGCTATTACTAAACTTAAAAACCTATAATAGCAAAACCAAGACTTTACTAGCTTCTTTTCGGAATTTTTAGGCCTTATTAGTAAACTAGATTAGAATAAAGCCGCTAGAGTCGCTGCCCTTTAATAAGCTATCTTAGATAAAATTAAAGCCTAGTTAGTAGGTAGGAAACTACCAAAAAACCTATCCAAATTTGCTATAATATGTTAACAAATTAACAAGGACCTTTAATATAATAAACAGACTTATTCTCTAAAGCTAACTATACCTTATATTTAAAACTCTATAAAACTGGTATATGCCCTAAAGCACAATCCTTCTCTAAGACCTAAAAGCCTTATATATAACCCTATAGACCTTAATACCGCTCAATCCTATATACCCTTAGGAACTAATAAACAAAGAACTTAAGCCATAAATGGAAAATGCCTTAAATGCGGTAAAAAAGAATATATTTAAAAGCATTGCCAAACTTACCCTTTTAAAAAAGTCCGCTATAGTTCCTTCTAATCCTTAAGTTATACTTAATCCTTAAATTATACCTATTCCTTAAGTTATACTTATTCCTTAAATTATACCCGCTCTATAAATCATACTTAGTTACTATAAAGCATCTTACCTTTAGTTAATTTAGAAAATAAATTATCTTAAGGCTAAGTCGCGCCTTAGGATAAAAAGTAGAAGAGTATAAGTATCTAGGCTCTTTTAGCACTAATATATAGCACAACTCCCTTAATATACTTAGCAAATTTTAAATACTTAGAAAATGGAAGAAGGTATAAATCCTAATAGATAGCAAAGCCACTAGTATAGGCTTTGTTAATATAAACTATATAAAAACTTAACGCCTAAATTTAAAGAAACTTAATAAGCCTTAAGGCCTATAAGGCTTTAATAGCAAACCCTTAATATATAGCAAAATAACGCACTACGCCCTAGTAAAAATGCAAATAAGCAAATACATTAAATATATCTCCCTGTTTATAATACCCTTAAAGCAATATAAAGTTATACTTAGATATAGATAGCTAAAACAACACAACCCCTTAATTAGCTAGGTTAAAGAAATACTAAAGTTCCATATAACCTACTACTAAAGTTATTACTTAAAAAACCATTTACCCTATAAATATACATATAACTATTTAAATTTAATATAATACGACTTACCCTTAATATAAACCCTAAGCCAATATAATAAATCTATAACTACTAGTTATGGTAAAGAATGCAAAGATATTATATTAAAACCTTTTAAAATTTATATAATATAGGCCACGCCTTTTATCTTATTAGTAAAAAGACAAGATTATAAAATCTTTGCTATAACTATAGAAGATATTAAGAAAGTACTAAAACTAAAATAGTATCCTAATCCTTAACCTTTTATACCTAAAGAGTACTATAACCTAATTAATAAGTTTAAAAAATGATTTATAAACTAACTAGCCCTATACTAAAAAAAGGCACAATTTTAAGATAGAACTTAAGCCTAGCATAATACTAAAGTTCGGTCCGCTATATGGTATATTATAAGAAGAACTGCTTATAATATAATAATACCTTAATAAGCATCTAGAAAAAGGATTTATTTGTTCTAATTAATCCCTATTTGCCTTACCTATACTATTTATTAAAAAGCTAGAAGGAGGCTTAAGATTTTATATTAATTATTAAGCCCTAAATATAATTATAATTTAAAACCAATATCCAATTCCCCTAATTTAAGAGACGCTTAACTATTTAGTAAAGGTATAGTACTTTATAAAGCTTAATATAATTACTACCTTTAATAAAATCCATATATATAAAGGAGATAAGAAGTATATAACTTTTTATATATAATAGAGACTCTTTAAATACCTAGTAATACTATTTAGCGTAAAGAACAGTCCTAGTATATTTTAGTAATATATTAATAATACACTTCGTAAATTCCTTAATGTATTTATTACTGTCGGAATGTTAGTCATGCGACGTGGTCACAAGACCACGAAGCGAGACTAACTAATCTGACCTTAGAGCAACCCCTTATTTCTAGACATATAAATCAACTACCAACTTCAACACAGCATACGTACCACTACAAGTGATATTCGTGCACGTTAATAATACGAGTATTCCGACACTGATTAGTAGACGTACAGATCAGGAAATACGCAATAAACTAGAGCTTAAGAACCGTACTGGAAACAGTACACGGATCGCCTAGCCTTGTCTATTTTAGTTAAAGGAGAAAGCTACATTACCCTCAAAGCTCGAAACCACGTATTAGCTTAACTACTGACGCGTCAGATCGCCTAGAGAATTGTATCTTTACTTAGAGAAGATTACGACCTCCCTTAAGCTTGAGAAAGCTTGTACTAGCCTTACAGCTAATATAACAGATCGCTGAGAGAATAGCAATCTTGCTAAGAACACCTTACAGGCCCAATGGCTGTAAAGGACGTATATACCTAAACACCCTCACCTTGACATTCTTAACCTTGACCTCAACCTCAACCTTAAACTATAACACGACAATATGGAAATTAATTGGAAGGAGAGAATTGCCAAGTACGGCAACGGAATTGACTTGGAGACGGCTACAAATGACGATCTAATGGAGTATATAGAGACTAAGATGTACCTATACACACAATCTAACCTTACAGACTATTTATTATGGACAGTGTTTTAGGAGGACTTTAAGGACTTTACGCCAGAGCTCTTTACACAAGTACGATCTAATACTAGAATAGGAATCCGTAAATACCTAGTTAAGAGAGGAGTATATATTATTAAGCAAGATAAGAGATACTCCCTTAGCAAGGTGCTAACGGACGTCGCTAATAAAGAAGAGTTTCACAAATAGACGGATAAGGAGCTTATCGCGGCCCTTATAGAGGTAAAGCTAATAATCACGATAACCTTACAAGATCGACTTAACCCTAAATTAGATGCGCTTGCCGTAGTCTTACAGACCACCAAATTAGCTTAGCCTACAGCTATAACACCGTCTGGTACGCAAACACCTGTATTTACGCCTTCGCCCTAGCAATCTATACCCTAGCAAGCTGCACCAGCCGCTACCTAATAGCAAGCTGTACCTACCTCTACCTAAGATCAACTGCTTACCCTCCTTACTCAACTCCTATAGACGCAGAACCAGCAATTACTACCTACGGTAACTGCCTCTACCCTCCCTCTAGCAACTGGTGCTTTTACCCCACTTATTCTTCTGCCTGCCTAGCCTATAGCTACAGCTACAACGCTATCTAGAACGCAAATACCTACCCCTATAACACCCTAGCAAGCTGCACCAATCGCTACCCAGCAGCTATATACACATATACCACCTAAACCGGCCGTGCCTAGTGTGAAGCAAGGACCTAGGCAAGGACCTAGATACAGCAAAGAGGTAGCCACGATTGCAAGGATTTATATAGACGACTAAAAGTACAATAGAGTTAGTGACAGCTTTGACTTTAAGTTAACCATCTTTTATAACATCTGCAAGAGATCTGGCTTACCACTAGAAGAATACGTAGTGGCATTCCCCAGCATGCTAAAAGGGCTTACTTAGGACCACTACTATAACAGCGACCTTGAGTTAAGACCTTTTACTAAAGCCTGTAACCACATGCGATAGTTCTTTAAAGGGCTAGAATACTACCGCAAGAACCTTATAGAGTGGAACAGTATAACCCTCTAAGGAGTTATGGACGAGAACCCTAATAAGTTAATCTATTAGAACTTCTAACTGCTTATAGACAAACTGCTAAAGCAACATTATAGACTATACCTAGACTTCCGTACAAACCGCATCCTTATAAATAAGTTAGTTACTGCTTACTAGGGAGTGCTAGCATGCCGTATCGCTGTCTCTAACCCCTTGGAAGACCTTTCTTAGTTAATTAGTAAACTACAATCCTCTATTATTATGTGGGAAAAAGAACACCCCTTATAGGCCCTAATAAGACCGTCTTACCAAGCTTTTTTTACGGATTAATGCTACTATTAAAACAACTAGAGTCGAGACCAAAACACCAATCGCTATAGTAGCAATCGCTCTTATAGAACCAATAGCAGACTAAAGGCCAAGTGCTACGTCTGTAAGAAGGAGGACTGCCGTTTATAAAAACACTTAGAAGAGGAGCGTAGTTAGTCTAGAGACGACTATAGGAGACGCTTTATCGATATCAAGGGCCGCAATAAGGGTAACTTTAATAACCACTTTAAGCAATACGTCGCTGCTTGCAAAAGAGATAAAGATAAAGATTTAGACTTTAAAGCCTATACACAAGACACTGACAACTCAGGGAGCAATGCCGGAGAACCTAATAATAGTTCTGCCTATATCACCACCTTTAGAACACTTACCATAGAGAAAGCAACCTCTATAAGCGTAGAGCTAGCTAATAAGGCTTGTACACACCTACTTATAGCTTTAGAACTTACCATAGAGTCTGCCATAAAACCTTATACGGAGACTAACCTATTCGCCTGTAATACGACCACAACTATAGCGTTACAATACACCTTAACGGTCTTTATAGGAATCATAATCGATATAGGTGCTTTACGTAAGTCTATAGCTGGCTACGGCCAATTCCAAGCCCTATAGGCCGTAGACAAGTCTATAAGTCTTAACACGTTAACTAAGGGCCAAGTAACTGTCCAATTCGGGATTGGAGCCTCTACGTCTATTAGAACCATAGACGTTAACAGCCCTATAGGCAAGGTATAATTCCATATCGTTAAAGCAGATACTCCTTTCCTACTTTGCTTAGCAGATATGGATAGACTCTATATTAAATACGATAACCTAAAGGACGTCATTATCACTCGCACTAAAAAGGTGCCAGTAGTTAGACGATTTGGCTACCCGTTTCTTATATAGAGCTTCTCTTTACAGTCTTATCTGGTCGAGTCTTTTAACGCGAACCCTTGCTACTTAACTAACGTAGAGCTACGACGTCTATACCGTCAATTTGGTTACCCGTTAGTTAATAGACTATAAAAGCTTCTTGATAAGACTGGCTATGGCTATAATACTAATAGATCTGCTATTGAGGAGCTAACTAGACTCTACCACTACTGCTAGAAGTTTGGCAGATCTTTAAGTAGATTTCACTTCACCTTACGAGACAACGTCAATTTCAACTACAATATTATTGTCGACATTATGTATATTAGCGGCTCCCCCCTACTATACGTAGTCGACAAAGCAACTCGATTTTAAGCTGGCAGATAGCTACGAGATATTAACGCCAAGCATACTTAGGACGTTCTACGAATATGCTAGATTAACAGCTATTTAGGACCACTAGACTTAATCACTATAGACGCTAGAAAGAACTTTGTCAGTAAGGAGTTTAAGCACTACGCTGCTACTATAGGAGTAACTATAAAGTTAGTTCCAGTCAAATCACACAATTCTATTGGAATGGTAGAGCGCTACTATAGTCCGCTACAACGAGCCTACCAAATTATTACATCTAAAATCCCTGAAATTAGCAAGGAGATAGCCCTACAAATGGCTTTCAAAGCTATTAATAACACGGCTGGCCTAGAAGGCCTAGTCCCTATACTCCTAGTCTTTGGAGCCTACCCCCAAATGGTCAAATCAGACGCACCATCACCTTCAGTCGCATAGCGAGCTGCGGCCATTAAGAAAGCAATAGTGGAAATCCAGAAGCTACGAGCTAAACGACAAATCGCTGACGCTCTTAATACGCGAAATGGACAACGAACTAACGCTATTTACGGCCTCCTACCTAGTTCGCCTGTCTTAGTCTAGAGAGAAGGCAACACTAGCCAAAGCGGTTATTAGGACGGGCTATATATACTGCTTGCCGTTAACAGTAAGACCTGCACCGTAAAGCTACCAAGTGGGCCTATAACCTTCCGCTCTACGGTTGTGAAACCTTACCTACTGGACCCATAAGACTTAGTTGAACTATAAGAGTCTATTAAATCAGCTGAACCAGTACCTACACCAGCTGAACCTTAATCGTTACCTAAAGCTAAACTATAGCTACCGCTAAAGCGTGGCAGAGGTCGCCCCCGTAAATACCCATTGCTTATAGCCGTCGCAGACACGGCTGTTACGGACGCTATGATAGACATAGATGCCCTTACAGGTGATATTATAGATATAGCTAACATCGCTATCTACTTGCAGGATAATAATACCGCAGATATAGCTAACACTACTATTTACTTATAGAACGATGGTAACACCCAGTTTAGCGCTTCACGGCAAAAGGAGGTTACAGGCCTACTTAAGAAAGGCGTCTTTAAGATTATTAAGCTATATAATATACCAAAGGGGGTCAGACTCTTTAATTCACAGTTTATTAACAAGATTAAGAATAAGGGAACCAATAAAGCCTTTAAGAAATCACAACTTGTTATATAGGCCTATAACAATTTAGAGAAAGAGCTAGTCCTTACTTAGTCACTAACAATTTAACAAGTTAGCTAGCGGCTAATTCTCTATATTGCTGCTATGCTATCGCAGACATAACTCTACCTCCGAGATATCTTACAAGCCTACGTCTAGTCTACTACGAACCTAAACCACGAGTTCTATATATAACCACCATACAAGCTAAACAAACAATTGGGAATTAATAAGGACTCCATTCTAAAGGTTATAAAGCCACTTTATAGAGTGCCTAAAGCTGGAAACCACTGGTTCAAGACCTACCATTTACACCACGTTAATTAGCTGCGAATGGACCAGTCTACGTACGACCCTTGCTTGCTTTATAGCAACAAACCTTTTGGAATTGTTAGCTTATAGACTAATAATACGCTGTTCCTTATAGATAACACCTTTGCAGAGGCTAAACAAAGCGAACTATATAAGGCTAAATTTATAGCTAAGGAGCGAGAGCAACTGACCACTAATATACCAGTTAAGTTCAATGGAGGACTTATTTAATTAGCACAAGACGAGAGTATTACGCTAACATAAAAACGCTAGTATGAGAACCTTAGTGTGGTCAACACTATGCTAGCAAACAGCACTAGCTCCAGAGGAATTACGCGCGGCCTACTTACGCTAAAGGACCAGTATATCGCTTAACGCGCTAGAGGAGCCTATATTACCTTAGTCTGTTAACCAGAGGCTTTATTTAACTTATCCTTTGCTGCCCAGGTAACTAATCCTAAAGAGGCAGACGCGAAGGAGTTAAATAAGCGCCTAAGTTGGCAGATTTAGAACTTATATAGAGGTCTTAAGTTTGTTAAATTAGAGGCTAAGACCCTATAGCTCTTAGTCTTTATAGACGCTTTCTTTACCAATAACAAGGACCTCTCTTCGCAAATTAGCTACATTATCATACTAGCTAACACAACTAAGAAGGCCAATGTTATCCATTAGAGCTTAATTAAGTGTAAAAGAGTTACTAGAAGCGTTCTGGCTTCTAAACTCTACGGAATAGCTTATGGCTTTAATATCACCGTTGCCATTAAGTCTATAGTAGACAAAGTCATATAGATCAACCTCCCGCTTATACTTTACACTGATTCTAAGTCACTATATAACTGTCTTGTACGACTTAGGACCACACAAGAGAAGCGATTAATGATTAATATTATATGCCTATAACAGGCCTACGAACGTCGGCAGATCACAGAGGTTAAATAGATTAATAGTGAAGCTAACCCTACAGACACAATAACCAAGGGGAAGCCGTGCGTCGCCCTACAGTGACTTATTGACATGAACCAAGTCGATATACAGGCTATAGGTTAGGTGGAGCGTAAGGAGTAATAGAAGGTGGTTTACGGGTTATAACAGTACTGGGGCACGCCACCTACCATATTCTATGGACCCTAAATTTAACTAACTAATTAGGATTTTCTATGCCCGGTATAAAAAATCGCCATTGGCTCGCTTACCACTAGCGCCTTAGCGGCCCTTGCGATATATCAAACTGCTACCCCTAACGATTCTTATTCTTCTCCTTCTCCTTAGCTTATTTATACGAGCCGTAATACGGGTTATATAATTACGGACCTGTAAAAGGAGCGCGGAAGCTATTGCGTATACGCTGCGAATAGTCTAGAAGTAAAACTTGATTTTGGAGTATAGATTAGCCTTCTTTTTAGAGTTGCTCTAGTGTTGGAATATTAGTTATACGACGTGGTTATGAGACCACAAAGCAAGACTAACTAATCTAACCTTGGAGCAACCCCTTATTTCTAGATATATAAATTAACTACCAACTTTAACATAGCATACGTACCACTACAAGTGATATTCGTGCACGTTAATAATGCGAGTATTCCGACAATTACTGTGTATATTAATAATATTTTAATCTACTTATCCTTACTTTTTAAATATTAGAAACACATTAAAATGGTCCTTAAATACTTATAAGATATAGGCTTATAATATAACATTAAGAAATATAAGTTTTATATGTCTAAGATTATATACTTAGGCTTAATTATATTCTATAACGGAATTAAAATAGACCTAGAGAAAGTTACTATAATTATAAACTAGGAAAGCCCTAGTAATATATAAAATATTTAAGGATTTCTAGGATTTTCAAATTTCTATTAACAATTTATTAACCACTTCTTAAAAATTGCTTAGCTGTTAGTAAACCTAATAAGAAAAAACATAAAATTTAAATAAACCACTAAATGCAAATAAGCTTTTAATAACTTAAAATATTACTTTATAACCACTCTAATTCTTACCTACTTTAACCTTAACCTTAAATATATTATTAAAACGGACTTATTAGATTATGTGCTAGGGGGAGTATTATCGCAATATAATAAGAACGGCAAGCTATATCTAGTAGCCTTTCTCTCCTAGAAACTCGCCTCTACTAAATTAAACTATAAGATATATAATAAGAAACTACTTACAATTATTAAATGCTTTAAATAATAGCGTCCTAAGCTTAAAAGATTATTATTCCTAATATATATATTAATAGACTATAAGAACCTATAGTACTTTATAACTATAAAACAATTAACACAGCGCTAAATTTGTTAGGCTAAATACCTCTTATAATTTAACTTTAAGATTATATACTAACTAGGCAAACTTAATTAGAAGCCTAATATATTAATATAACAATTATAGGATCTACCTACCAATGCTTTAGATAAATAAATTATAAATTATTTATAAATCTTATTACCCCCTAAACATTTTAAAAAACTATATTCTATATTTCTAGATATAGAACTTAATAGAAATAAAATAGAAGTTAATAACTGGGAAATAGAAATTAATAAGCTAATAAAATACAAATATAAGAATAATGTATAGATAATTAATATAATAAAAGCAATTTAAATAGGAAAATAATAGTATAAGGATATTACACTCGCTAAATGCGAAATTTAAAATAATTAAATATATTATTAATAGAAGATGGTAGTTCCGAATTCCAAACCTTTATAATTTAAGATACTTAAATTTATATATAACTCCTCTATAGTAGGATATCCTAGCCATACAAAGACTTATAAGATTATTTAATAAGTATACTACTGGCCTATAATATATAACTATATATAAAAATATGTTTAAGTATATAGGATATGCGTATGTGGAAAGACCTCCTATATAAAAAAGTAAGAAGTACTTTAACCGCTACCAATTCTAATATAAAGATAGCACAATATCTTAATTAACTTTATAGTTAACTTACCTAATAGTAATAGGTTTATAAATATTATAGTAGTTATTAACCGCCTTATAAAAATGCGATATATAATTCCTATAGACTTAATTAATACAATATTAGTAGCTAAATATTTTATTAAGTATATCTTAAGTTATACGGACTTTCTAACTTAATAATATCCAACTATAGAAGCCAGTTCATTTTAGACTTCTAGTAAGCTCTATATAAATAATTAAGTATTTAAATACAACTCTTAACTATATTTTATTTAGAGATAGATAGCTAAACTAAAATTGCAAACGTGATTATAGAATAATACTTATAAATATACTGCTCCTACCTATAAGATAACTAGAAAAAATAGCTGCCTTTAGCTAAGTTTACTGCAAATAATATGATAAATATATTAATAGGCGTAATACTATTTTATATAACCTATAGACAAGACCTTTAACTTAGATTTAAGCTATAATCTAATATTAATATAATAGGACCTATAATTAAATAGATCCAGTTAATTAATATATATAACTTTACTAATTAAATAAAGCAGTTAACGGAACTATTATAAAGTAAATTAATATACGCTTAAATATTATAGAAATGGCATGCAAATAAAGGATGAGCTTTTATATAGAACTTTAAGAAAGGTAATATAGCTTACCTAAGTATATAAAACCTAAAGACTTAACGGCCTTTAAAGAAACTTAATTAGAAGTTTGCGGGCCTATACCAAATTAAAAAGAAACTAAGCCTATATACCTATAAGCTTAAACTGCCAACTAAAATAAAAATACACCTAATATTTTATATAAGCTTACTATAACCTTTAAGAGACAATCCTATAACTTATAAAGTACTACCGCTACCTTTTATAATTGTTAACAACGGTAATAGTTCTTACTTTATTAACTTAATTAATAATATATAATAGAAGACACTCCACTATAGAACTGGAGCTCTTGCTGCACCCAGCCTAAAAAGACCAAAACCAACCAAAAGAACCCTAAAAAAACACCTAGAGAATCCCCCTAAGATGCATACATCGTAGGAGAGTCACACGTTAAACGACGGTGGTTCGCACTCGCGCGCGACCGCCAGAACCACGCCCAACAATGGCCCTCCATAATAAAGACGGGCAAAGACCACACTATAAAGCGGAAATACCTCTATTAAAAAGGCATTTAATAAAATATAAAGCCTATTAGACGTGTCTAGTATCTAGGATTATAGGGGAGTAACTGTTAGCTATAATAAACTAATACAGCTAGCAGAATAGCTCCGCCAGTCTAATAAACCTTAGGCGCCCCTCTAGCAAACCCTTAATTAAATCCTTTAATAGCTAAGTAAAATTAAAAATAAACAGAACCCCCCCTTACTAGCGAACCGTACCTAGGCTGCTGTAGCTATACTCCTATAGCATAGGGAACCCACCCCCCTTAAGACAACAACCGGGTATATAATTATAATATAACCAAATATAGAAAAAGCAGAGGGGCTTAGGGGACAATTAGAAACAGAAGTCCTTATAGAGATTTATAAAGAGGTTTACAACGCTGTTATAATCCAACACCTTAGGAGTAGAGATATTAGAGTTACTCTAAAGGACTAATAGGCAAAGGAATAAGCCGTAAGGGTAGGGGACAGGCTAGGAAAATGTATTAGTATAAAGGTACTCTATAAGGATTACTCAGTTAAAGTCCTAGCGGTTTCTATAAGCCTTAGGGTAGAAAAGGGACGCTAGGCGGACAATACAGCAATTATATAGGAGATAGTAAGACAAACGGAACGCCTTATACTAGGACTTAAGGTCACCCAAATCTAATAGCTTTAATAGGAAAATATAAACTAAGCATATAATAAGAACAATAAGAGGATATAAGGATCGCTAAAGACTTACTAGGGAGACGCTGGTCAAACGCATGGCTCCCTTATTATTAGCACACTTATACTAGGAATACAAAAACTCCTTATCTAAAAAGGAATAATTATAAATGGCCTTATATACAACATAAGGCTTTACAACCACAGACTACGCCTTAAATAATGCTATTGCTGCGTATAATAGGGATATACCTAATCCACATACGCAGCCTAGGTGTACTATAGCCACTATATAGGCCCCCATAATACAAGACACTACTTAAATTAAGACTAAATAAAATACGCAAACTGCTACCAAAGCACACATAAGGCGTAGGAGAGAGAAGACTGCATTAAATACAGAAGATGGAAGGTAAGGGCTTAATAGCTGCGGGAATAACTGCATACTAGGTTATATAAATAGAAACAATAGGCAATAAGCTAGGGGGACGCAGGTGCCTTCCCAGCGTTTCCTACCTTTAATACTAGGGGGCTAGGCTAGCCATCCTAAGCCTTAACAGGCTAGAAGCGACGCTGCGTAATATTACTAGACCAAATAGAGACATAAGGGTTACAGGGGACACAAGGGAGAGGACGCCCTATAGGAAGACCCCTATAGATAGCTACAGCAAGCTTAAGACTAGGGCAATTAAGAATTAGACTTAACGCGGCAAATATAACGTTCGCAGCCAATCTATAAAGGTCATATAGCTAACCAGTAAGATTAGGGAAAGAACCGGAGACAATAACAGATTTAGATATAGAAGCGCTAGTAGGTATACAAGATATAGGAATGGAAAGCTCTATATAAAATAAGTAGCAACTAGGGTGTAAATATAAGAGATAGAAGTTCTAAAAATCCTAGAGAAAGTAAAAACAGAAGAAGTGAGAAATAAAGGAAAAATAAAGGACCCTTACTAGGGGTCCGCCACCTATCCATTATATAGTATAACTGCGGCAATACAAACCACTGTCTTGCAAGGCCCCTACTAGATAGTCTAGACCCAGAGAAACACTATATCCTTGCTATATAAGAGACGTATTACAATACCTACATACAATCAACATACTGCCCCTAAGGATTTTAGCTCCTATACAAACCAAAAGCAGCTACACACATGTGCTTTATAATTAGCAAGGCTATTAGTCTATCCTTATAGTTATAGCAGGCAGTTAACCTAGATATTGCAGTTATAACAATCCAGATATATAGGGGACCAGTATAAATCATTAATATATATAACCCTAGGATTAAAGGGGTCCCATAAATAGAGAATATTATATTAGTAATAAGCTTACTAGAAACTAAAGGCACGGAGTCTATCCTATTAGGAGATATAAACCTCCACCACCCGCGGTAAGAGGGTATCCATATTGCTGCCAAATAACAGGTAGAGTGCCTACTAAGAGCTATAGACATCTAGGGCCTTAAACTGGCCACCCCCCTAGGGGCAATTATATGGCAACAAGGCACCGCTAGAAGTACAATTAATCTCACATTTATAGACAAAGGCCTATACCAGAGACTTAAAAGGTGCAACCCTAAAGAAGAATAGGCACTTACCTTAGACTATATTCCCATCTAAATACAGCTAGATCTAGATATTAAGGCGTAACTAAATAGTAAAAGATACGCAATAAGGAAGCTTAAGACAGACAGTTTCCTTAATATAGTTAAATAATAACTTTAAGACCTAGAAGAAATCTACCTAATACCAAACAAGCAAGGCTTATTAGCTACCCTTAAGGAAATTAACCAAAGACTAGAAAGGATCCAGGCAGCAATTAAAAACAGGCTGGAAGAGCACTACCCAGTCTTAAAACTAGGCCCCTATACATAACACGCATAGTCCGTATAATACGCAGTTCTTATTACCAGCTAATAACAAGCAAGAAGGAAATATACAAGCAGCTACAACCCTAAAGATAAGAGATAATACAAGGACATAAAAAACTAGTTAAAGAATACCCTAAAAAAAGAAGTAAGGAATAACTAGAGACGGTTTATAAATAAGTATACTTTTAACCCAAGCCTCCCCCATAATAAGGGCCTTTAGGCTATAACAAAATGGGTAAAGAAAAAGGCAGGGCGCCTAGTAGAAGACCTATACCTACTACCCCTATAAAGAGCAGGGGAGTTATAGGCCACTAATAACAACAATAAGAAGGCAAAGATCCTTATAGAAAGGTTCTTCCCCCAACCGGCTCTAGCAGACCTTAGTAACATCATAGGTAAAATACCAGTAACTTATCTATAGGTTAATAGCGACATAACAATAGAGGAAATAGCCAGAACTATTAGCCGCCTTTTAAATAATATAGTACTAGAACTAGATGGGATACTAAATAAGGCCTTAAAGACCTATAGTCCACTTATAGCACCTTAGCTTATAGATATAGCTAGAGCATGCTTTACTATAGGCTACTACCCACAACTTAGAAGATCCATAATAATGGTTGTCCTATAAAAAGAAGGTAAAGTAGATTACTTAATCCTAGGAAGCTACCGCCCTATTGCCTTAGAAAACACCCTTAGCAAGATCTTAGAAAGGGTAGTAGCGGACCGTATAGCAGACACAGCCAAGAAACACGCCCTACTACCATAAAGTTAAATAGGGGCAAGAAAGAACCGCTTAATACTATTAGCACTTACGTTACTCACCGCCACCATTAAATCTATATAGGCGGTGCGAAGGGACTTTATAGTATCAATACTTAGCCTAGATATTAGTAGTGTCTACAACAATATACCCTATAAGCGCCTCCTATATATCCTTAGGGCAAAGGGCTTCCCAGAATAGATTATATAATTTATTTAAGAATTTATAGACTAGAAAGAAATATTACTAGTCTTTAGCGGATACTAGAGCCCCCCTATTACAGTTATAATAGGAATACTATAAGGATCACCCCTCTTGCCTATACTCTTTCTTTTCTTTATAAGCAACCTACTTAACTCCTTTAAGGAAGGGGCAACCTAGAGGATAGGCTTTATTAATAACACAAACCTAATTATATACAGGCCAATAGCCGCAGAGAACTATAGAATACTAGAGAAAGCCTATAATACCTATATAGAATAGGCAAGATAATATAGAGTCTAATTCTTACTAGAGAAATACCAGCTAATCTATTTTATAAGAAAACGTAACTAATCTACAGATCTCTAGTATATAATCTATATTTAAGACTTTAGGGGCCAACCAGTTTAAGGCCTAAGGGTATTAGGAGTATGGGTAGACAGTAAGCTCTAGTAGAGTATATATGCGTTATAAGCAGCCTGTAAGGGCTAAGTATAGTATATTACAATATCCAGGATCGTTAATTCTATATAGGGTCTATGCTTCTAGAGGTCACGCCTACTATATATAGCAGTTGTCCAGCTAACCATAATATATAGATCTAGTGTTTGGGCCATAGGAGAAACCAAGAAAGGCCCCCCTAAATTACTCCTTAAACCACTCCAAAAGGTCTAAACAGCCTACCTTTAGAGTATAACAGGTGGGTATAAGCAAACGGCTATAGTACTGCTTAAGAAGGAAGCAAATATCCCCCCTCTATAATTATATATTAAAGCTGCTATAATATAAAGGGTGTAAAAGGAGCGCAACTCTAAGGTTAGAAAGTATATTAAGACACGCCTAAACAAACTATAGAGGGACCCTAGGGTGCCCTATAGGAGAGCAAATTAACAACCCCAAAGTAGGGAGGATATATTAGAGAAACAGGTAGAAAAAGCAGAAGAAGAATAGTGCCGTATTAGGGCCCAGGCCCATATAGAGGAGGAAGGGAGACGCGTAAAAGACTAGCAAAAATAATAGCAAGAGGGGGAAAGGAGCTAAAGTAGAGTATAAAAGAGTACTAGGAAACCATCTACCGCAATACAACACTGGTTAGACCAACACTAGAGAGGCGTATAGGAGTTAAAGGTACAGAGGCTGTCTTAGGTAAGAGGAACCTAAGCTATAGCATAGTTAACGCCATAGGGGGCAAATACCTAAGGGCTCCAAGAAGGCCTAATAAAGGCAGAAAATACAATAGCAACACTTTTAAGAACAGGAATAATAGGACTAAAAGATTAGCTCTATTGGGTAGGTGTCCTAATAGGTAGCCTAAGATGCGAATATGGCTGGCTAAGACAGACACCAAAACACGTAATACTGTTATGCCCCTTACGCACCAACTAAAAAGCAATACTCTTAGCAGCTGGCACAGAGAACTATAATACACTGCTCTTAACATAAAAAGGTCTTAAGGCGGTTACCTAGTGGCTTATTAGCTAAAATGTACTAGACTAGTTCCGGGTTGCAAAGGAAATGGCAATAGAAGGCAAAGGGGCGAGTATTAGGCGCCCCCTGATAACTCTACAGTAGTAGAGTTAAGTTTACGATACTAGCGCGTCCGTAGGCTTGTTACGGCAGCAGTGGTTCCTAAGGAGGTTAAAAAGTAAGGTAGTAGAGCACTACAGGTGACTTGTAGGCGCTAAGCAGGCGAGTCCTAAAAGGCGGGGAGATGGATTATAGGGGTTTCTCAAATAGAGTTTTCTCCCTATATATAAATAAGGAGTAGTCCGCGTGGGCCCAATAGGGATCCGAATTAGACGTTAAGCAATAAATAATAATAATAATAGAAGACACAATCTAAATAATTTAAACTTCTTGTTAAGTAGGAAGGATATAAAATATAAACCTAGGAAACCTATAAACAGATTAAGGCTGACGCGCCTTCCTTAGTAAAAGAATTCTATAAGGACCATCCTTCGCGGCCTACTTTAGCTAAATAGACACAATATAAAGGCAAATAACTACTACCTAACATAAAGACATAAAATATAATAGCAGGAAACTCAAAATTAAAAAGAACTTAAAATATACTATAACGCTTATAACGCAATTATGTAACACATAATAAGTTATAAGTCTTAACTAAAATTAAATTATTTGGACCTTTGGTTAAAGGGGGGGTACTATAATAGGACTAGCCCAGTTATAGTAGGAATGTCTTAGTAAAATACTTAACAGATAAATTCCGACGCTTTAATTAAATTCTGCCAAATTCTGCTAAAGTTAATTAAATTCCGCCAAATTCTACTAACTTAATTAAATTCCACCAAATTCTACTAATGTAATAGAATTTAGTTAAAACCTATTAAAATCCGCGTAGGCTTATACCCACGCGTCTGCTGCCAAGACCCTAAATATTTAGTTATAAGTTTCCTATGTTCCTTTTTCTTCTTTATGCAACATCTTATATTTAGCAAGAGCTATATACCCTTAGATTAGATAGAATTTATATTGTTCCTTTAAATCTTCCCTAAAGCCTCTTCGCGCCCTTATACTAATATACTAGGCCCTTTAATATTTACTAGTAAATAATAAGAACTCTAATTATTTCTAAGCTAGCTTAAAAATAAGCTAACTAGTAATATTAACTGCTACCTAACTAAAGCTAACTAACTTTACTACGCCTTAAGTTAACTAGAAGGAGACGTAGCTAACTTTATTAAACCCCTTTAACCAAACTTAGTATAAAGTCTAGTTATATTTCTTAAAGCTATAAATAGTAACCTAAACCGCCAAGTTACTACTTAAAGGAAGATAAACTATATAACTTAAGAAATAAAAAGTTTCCTAGTATACTTCTCTAAATTTAACTGTTATATAAAAGAAATAGGCTAGAACGACTCCATACTAGTTAATAGCCTTATTAAATCCCTAAGCCCTAAACTAAAAACCTCCATAATATTATAGAGTAAGTATAAGTAGTAATAATATATAGCAAAGTAGATATTATTAAGCTATATACATAAACTGTGTAATAAAGTCAAGACGTTGCGTAAGGAGAGAAGGTAAAGAAATGGGAAGAAAGAGTATATATATTATAAATTTGGTTGCTTAGTTAATATATATATAGAGCAGAATAGGATTTAAGTAGTGGTCCTAGCAGAACTTAGCAGGATTTAGTGGACTTAGTAGAATATAATAGAATACAGCAGATTGCTATTAGATTGCCATCTTATGGTTAGTCTCTTACTATGTTAGTGGAAATAGGTGGATATATATAAGGTGTTATAGAGGTGTCCTATAACAGTACCCCCTCTTTAAACTTAAGCTTCTGCGAGATGGGGCTATGGTAGTTCTAAGTAGAGTTTGTAAAAGTCTTCTATAGCTTGTATAAGTCCTATAGAGTTAATAGGTTCCTATAAGGGCTTAGTAAAGCCTCTCCATTTCGTAAGGTATATATATTTACATTTCCGTTTATTATACTTAATGTTATTAACTATTTTAACAAAGTACTTATCCTTATTATCTACTTTAACTGGTAGAGAAGGGTCCTAGATCTATTTAGATAAAGCGTCTAATATAGGGGCAATAGGGTAGAGGACTGACGTATAGAATATAGGTAGATTTAAACCGTATTAGGGAGCTTTAGTTAATAGGTATAAGGAAAGATAACCCTTTTAACCTTATAAGGGCTAGTGTTCTTTTAATTAAGTTTCTTAGTAGGTTATTTTATATTTAGATTCCTTATATTTAGCTAGATAAAGTTACTAATTTAGTAGGCTAGTGCCAGGGTTTAGTTCTTATTTACTGCGGCTTTATAGACAGATTGGGCCTATATTATTTTATTAATAAGAAACTCTTATAGTTCTTCTATCTTCTTTATAAATTAATTTGCTTCTGTAACTTATAAGGCCTAATAAGCTAGGTAAGAAACATTACTAAAGGGTTTAAAATCTATTCGCGGATGTTAACTATAGTTGGCCAGAAATAGGGAGACCTTTATGGTTTTTAAGACGGAGTTATTTATAGTAAACTTGGCAAATATAAGCTAGTCTATCTAGTTATCTTGCAAATATAATATATATATCTAAATATACTGTTCTATTATAGCATTTATACATTCTATTTAATAGTTTGTTTTTAGGTGGTATACTATAGATAATAGTGCTTTAATATGGAGTTAGGTAGTTAGTTCTTTTTAAAATATAGAGATAAACTGGCTACCTTTATTAGAGAGAATTGTTTTAGGGAGTCTATAAAGTTTTTATATGTAATCTAGGAATAGTTAGGCAATAGTAAGCGTTAATATATTATAGGAGGGTACGACCTCTCTTAGACAGGAAGTTATGGTATAGTTAGTCTGTTAGTTAGTTATAATCAGCTAGTAGGAAATTAGTTAGTAAGAAAGAAAGAAAAGAGTGTATTAAAGAAAAAGTGTGTGTCTATTGGTCCTGTCCAAGTTATTAAAGACTCTAGGGCTTTAGGCTGATTTATATAAAATATATAGAAGGCCTAGGCTTTCCCAAAGCTATGCCTAATCTAGATGTTGAATCTAGGAGGCTAAATTATACTACTATATACCTCCCCTACCTAAGTCGTTGTCCCCTAATAACTTCTAAAACTTTATACTCCTGCCTATCTTTAAAATAAAGGTGCAGTAGGTGACTGTATATGCTCCTTACCCTTACTATAAACCTAAGATAGTAAGTAAGGAGACTCCGTTCTGGTTGAATAAGACCGCTCTTGTCTACCTAGCTGGGCAGTATAAGAGGTATTAGACTAATGGCTCTTAGATAATATAGCTCTTTCGCGTCCTTCTACCTGCTTAGTTTTATCCTATAATTCCTTAGGCAACTCTATATAACCCTATCCTTCTGCAATAACAAGAGGCATAATACTTAGATCTACTGCAATAGTTAAAGGATTAATTCTATGGTTAACGCAGTAGAAGTATAAGCGGCTATTGAAACGCTCCATTTTAGTTATATGTATAAGCAGGAACGTATCCTTATAGTTCTTAATAGCCCTAAGATGGTAGGAATGCATCTATTTCCTAACTTTATTCCTATTGCTAGCAAGAAAAAGGTTATAATCTTAAATTACCGCTAAAGAATCCTATTATTGTCTACTGAGAAGGGCGTTAGATAAGGTACTAGTAGTAGTAAGCTTAACTATAGTAGGGAAGTGGTATGGGATTGCGCTATAAAGATTAGCATATCTAGATAGTGTATAAGGTGGTGCTTTTAAGTCTTAGTAAGCATCTACTAGCTCTACCTAAGTTCCTCCTTCTATAACCTTAACGTTATTATAATTGTCTTAAATACTAATAAACTATAGTAGCATTATTTGCTAGGTTTTAGTTAAAGGTCTTTTTACTCTATAAGGAAGGTAAGGCATGGTTATATATATATCTCCCTTCTTATACAGCTAAGCTATCTAGTCAGTTGCATACTTTTCTACGTCCTTAATGGTCCAGTCTTAATTAGAGATCTTATATATAAATCTATTACTCTTAGTTAATCCTTATGTTTTAAGATCTGCCTACTATAATTTTAAGTAATAATGCATGCTAGGTAGGATAATTATGCAGTTATCCTTAGTTTTATTATCTAGAGAAACGCTTCCTTAGATTATATTAGTACTATATCTGCTCTCCAGGAGAGAGGGAATATTAATATTAATATAGCGGAAAGCTGTAGAGTCTCCCTTAACCGCGAACTTTATATAGTAAGGGTAGAAGATAAGTTGCCACTAGCTATTAGGCTTAAGAGCGTAATAGAGATGGTAGTACTAAGGATCTTATCTTATTAGCTGCTGGCAGAGACTATAGACTATTATTCTTAACTAGCTGTAATTTAGCCGTCTATTAATTAGACGCTGGTAATAATAGTATATACGTATTTCCTTATTAATTATTGCTAAAATGCTAGAATTCTACTACTATCTAAATATATTTAAAACCACGGATCTATCTTGCTGCTATATATCTTAATTATTTAGTAATAGCATCTAATTAAGCAAAGCCCCTCTGTTATAGGAAAACCTTAGTGCTAAATTGTAAATAAACTTGTATGGTCCTAAGGAGTTAGACGAACTGGAGGTTTATAAGCTTTTCTAAACTAGGAGTATATAGTAGGATCTGTCTTTATAGTGCTAAGGTAATTATAAGCGTGGTATATTAAATAGAGTCTATGGTATAGTGCGGCATAGTTTAGACCCTTTATTGCCAAACCCGTATATCCTCCTATGGCTTATATATGCATCTAGCAGACCTTATATATTTCTGGGTTAAAACCAGCCGCCCTATACTAACTGCGCAAGAGCTTTATAACCTTAGTTGGTTTAATTTTAGTAGTTTAGTTTAGGGACGCTTTAAGATAAGCTGGTATGTTATCTTTATAGTTATACCCTCTTTTTAAACGGAGTATCGCCATAGTATCTGTGGTCTTAATATACTCCTTATTATCTCTAGGCTTAATAACGTTTTTATTAAACATTAATTCTACTCCTAGCCCTTTTACCTTTAGGTAAGTAACTATTAGCCCTCTCCTTAGATTCCTTCTTAAAGAGGATGCTAGTAGCTGTAGGGGTAAGCTAATAGGCGTTCCAGCTATAAGAATACTTTTGTTTATAGAAGATAAAGGTAAGTTAACTAATATAGATAATCCTTATTAAGACGGGCTTGGTATAATACTAACGCCTCCTCTTTAAATAGGTGTTGACGGTTAAAAGACTAATAGATTTATTATATTAGAAGCATATTAAGAATATATTCGTAGTATAAGAGCTAAGCTCTCTCCTACTTGCCTAATTCCAATATTAGTGACCTCTGGTCCTATAGTAGTTAGTCTTCCACTTCTTAGTAGTAGGTTCTTATTTAGAATAAGAAAGCTAGTTAAGTGTCTTCCTAAACTATACTTATTTACTACCTTGTCTAATATTGCCTATTCTGACATTTTAGGCGTAAGCGCGAAATTAGTTAGCTGCAGTTAAGTAGTGTTCTTAATGCCATGTTCTAGATAATTAAGCCTCTTAACCAGGGCCTTATTAACTTATGCTGTTACTTTATAAAGTAGGTGGATGGTGAGCTTTTAGATAGTAGAAAGGAAGTAGTAGGAGACTACGTATTTAAGCGGTCTGTTAAGAACACCTTGTCCCTAGGCTTTTTAGATAGTTTTTCTGGCCTTATTGCACTAATTTCTTTAATCCTTTGCTATCTTACTAATGTTAGAGATGTCTTTAAAGATTAATAAGAACGTGTCCCTTCCTAAAGATACTTATAGCCTATTATCCTAGTTAACAAAATTAACTACTATACTAGCAGTATCTGCGTAGTTCTTTCTTAAGAGTAGAATCTTATTACAGATTTGGATAAGCATAGCCTAATATTAATTAACTGCGAAACCTCTAACTTCTATAAGGACGTTACTAATCTATTGCTTAGCTTCTTTATATAGTACTAGCGGTCTACTTAATAAAGATATAATAAGTGTGCTATTGTTAATTCTGCTTAGTCTATTCTTTGGTTAATTATAATTATCTTTAGGGTCTATAAAGGGCGAAAAGGTAAAGTTCTTAATAGGGATTCTTAATTTAAATAGTCTACTAAATCTAGTAGTGGTGTGGGGTTCTGCTAGCTCTAATTACTAAATGGACTAATTATCATTTTCTATCCCTAGGATAGAAAATTACTATTAGCTTAGTAAAGGCAGTAAGCAGAACTAATATCTTTGTAGTAAATAAACCTAGATAGTTATATATAAATATCCTTCTGCCCTTACCTTATTATTAATATGCAATAGATTCCTGTAACTAAAAAAGTAAATAAGAAAGCGTAATAGAAAGAGCTTTAGGAAATATAGCAAATAAATAGATTGCACGGCTGTTATCTACGTCCCCTCCCCCACTTTAGAACTTAACTGTCCCCTAATTAAATGTTTTATACTTAGTTCTGTTAAACAATCTTTCTAAAATATACACTTCTTAAACTACGCGGTATTACGATATTAGTGGATTTTGTATAATATCTTCCTTAGGCTCTAGCTCCGCTGTTATCTACTGTTAAGCCAGTCCTCCTAGCGGACTTTAGATACCTATTGTTAATAGAACTTCTTTAATCTATTCCCTAGAGTTTAGTTATAGAATGGCGTGCTGTTAAGATCCTTAATTAGGTACTATTCCTTATATAGGTAACTCTTATATATATAGAACGGTCCTAGCCATTTTAGATCCAACTTGCAACTACTAGAATAATCTTGCTTAAGCTGCGTATTATAGAGCATAACTATATCTCTAACCTTAAATCCGTCCTGGCAAATGTGATAGGTATTATTAAAATACTCTTTATTTGCTGCTCTTAGCCGTTTTATACACGCGATAGCCTCTTGCATATCTACATCTCTTTAGTTAAACCGCTTTATATAAAGCGCCAGTAGCTCTATAGTGGTTTAGGCCGTTTCCTAAGGCAGCATCTACTAGGTGGATATGCAGAGTTTAATAGGAAGAATATGCTTATATCCGCATATAACTTTTGCTAGTGTTATTTCTGTAGACCGCTTAATAGTTGTCCTATCTACCTATAAGACGGTATAAAGATTGTCTAGCTATAAGCCGTCCATCTTTGCCAAAGCGTCTATTATAGGTTTATGGCCCTACTCTATTAAGCCTTACCCCTGTAGGTAATATACGGAAGCCATAACCCTTTTAATGTTGTAGAGCTCTGCGAGCGCAGCAGTAATGTTAGTATTCTCTTCTCTACTATCTATAGAGAGCTGTCTAAATACTCCCTATTAGCAGATGACATCTTTATAGAGGAACTTTACTATACTCTTTGTATTTTTTTTAAAGAGCCCAAGCTTCTACCTATCTAGATGTATACTCTTAAGCAATAGTTAGGTACTAGAATCTAAGATGGTTTAGTAGCATAAATGTAATATTTACTGTTACTTATTGCCATAAGGTAGACTCCTATATAGGGTATATTACTTTTTCTTCCTGTCCTAGCTGTCGTTCCTAGCACTATAAGTATAACTTAATATGCTATAATATCTGATCCCATAGTCCTAGCCATTAATATTAATTTAAGACCCTTTGGTATATTCCCTTCTGTCTATAATATCCACTTTAGTTATAAAGGCTCTTAACAATTTCTTATTAAGTAGTCTTGTTATTAACTACCCTCTATATTGGCACGTTCTTAGACTATTAGCGGAAGAGCTATTAATTATATACTAGAAACTTTTTAAATTCCTTAGTATTTATTTCTTCTGGATATTATAAGGTTACTAGCCATTTTATAATCTTCTGAGATTTCTCTAAATATAAGTTGTCTAGTGGTAGATCTGCTTCCATTTTAAGAGGGCTAGCCGTATATTCTAAGGCACTTAGCTTATAGTTAATAAACTCTTTAATATCCTTAGTTGGCTTATTAGGTTATTTACCATTAAGTAGCTATTACAAAAGTCTATTAGCTAGGCTATTCTTCTTCCCTAGTATGTATTTAACATTAAAGTCCCATAGCTAAATCTATGCTAGCTATCTTGTTATTAAGGCTCTAGGTAAATTAGTAGTAGTATAATTTAGTTATGTAACTAAGGCATTTATATCTATCTCCACTATAAAGCAAACGCCGTATAAGTATATGCAATACTTCTTTAATATATATAGCAACGCCTAATATTTAAGCTTTCCTAAGTTATATTTCTATTCCGCTTAAGACTAGATACCGCTCTTATATTAATATGGGTGATAACGACCTTGCACGTCTAGTTATATAAGGCCGCACCCCTATCTATTTTTATATTTATTAACAGTAAGAATAATTAGCCCTGCCCCCTTACTATAATCTAGTTAAACTAGTACGGGCGTAGTAGTAATTGTATACTTTAGAGTCTTTATAGCAGTAATCTACTCTATGCCCTATATAAACAGAACGTTTACTTATAGCAGTTGGAAGATTGGCTCTGCCTTAATTATAAAGTCTTCTACCTATATTTGGTAATATACAACAACCTCTAGGAAAGCTTAGGCGGATATAATGTCTTTACAATCTCTCTAGTAAATAATCTTTACGACTTTTAACTCTTTTGGATATTGTCCTTTTCTATTATAGTGGTAACCAACTACTATAATTTTATCCTTGTAGAAGTAAGACTTTATACCTAAGATTATACACCTAGCTCATTCCAAATCTGCAAGCACTCTGTCTAGCTATATAATGTGTTCTAGAATATATCTGCGCACGCCTAGAAAACTCTTCTCTCTATTATATACTATCTATAGACCTTTTACTATAATATTATCTAGAAATGGTAGGGTAGGGTATGGTGTAGGATGTGTTATTGTAAGATCTTAGTAATCGTCCTTATAAACTAGGCTACTAAATTTATGCCTTTTATAGGTACTATTATTTGTTATAAAAGTCCTAGAGGTATTGCAAAAGCTATTAGGTTCCTACTTTTAATATTAAGCTCTAATTAGTTATAGCTAAAGAAGAAGTTTACTGGAGATATAACCTTACACCCTACAAACTCCTTAGAAAGCTTATTAGTATATAGCGGCAGATTTGCATCCCTAATAGTTACTTAGTTAATATTTATTGCTATATTTATTAGTTGGTACTTCTTATATTCCTTCTTGCTTATAAGAAACTATGGATTCCTATATAGGCTTTTATAATACTTTAAAGTCTCTTAAGCTAGTTATTCTTATAATATACTTATTACTTCTCCTTACAGGGCCCTTAGTACAGAAAAGTTTGGTACTTGCTATATTTTATATGGCACGGTCTTAACCTTTAGTAGTAGAGTTATATCTCTGCTAATACAGCCTATCTTAGAGAATTTCTATGCCAAAGCCTCTTTTTAGTTAAACAATATAGCCTTAAGGATCTCTTGTTCTCTTGGCTAAATATCTTCTATAATTATACGCACTAATTATTCTAGCTTTAGTTATGCACTATAGGCTAGCTTGGTGTATTATAGTTTAAGGAAATAGTTATATAGACTAAAAGGCAACCCTTAAATAGACGCCTTTTTGTAACGGAACCTTGTAGCAGTAACTACGGTAGGTTCTGTTAATAGGCTAGGTGTGTAGGTAAACAAGAAGTCAACAATATAATAATAACTAGTGGAGTGGTTGCCTAACAGATTAACTCTAATTGTATTCTAAGATTTACTACAAGGAGAAAACTATCTACGGTAGGGACTAAAGTCCTTTAAATACATAACCGTACTCCTAAGAAACCCTCTCTTGTACGTAAGGTACGTGCTATACATGTTATACATAGACGTATACTGCGTACACTGCGTATACCGCGTATAATATTATATGACTCGCTTACTATTCCTTATTACATGGTTCCACCAGTTCCATTTTAGACCGTGCCTGTATTAACTAACTAGCTTCCGCCAACTCTTCTTTAAGTAGTTATAATATTGTACTTAAGCTGTCCGTAACACCATCTCCCTCCTTTTTATCTTTATCCTTAAAGATTCCTAACATCTCTAAGTTATTTACTAGAGGTGTAATATCTGTCTAATTAATTTGGTTAATATCCTTACTTATTATACCTAAAGCTTCTTCTTCTTTATAAGCGCAACGTCGTGCGCGTACAGTTTCCTCCATACTATTACTAGGTGAGGTTATGCCGTCTCTGTGTTCTTATTGTGCAAAAGAGAGGTTAGTTTGTGTTGCGCTAGTAAGTCCTTTATCTTAACAACCTTCCTCTTATTTAGAGTGCACTAAAGTAAACATTTAATCGTCTTACGATGTTCGCTCTATCTCTAACGCTAAGTATGCGCGTCCTATAACTCTTAACAGTCTTTGAGTTCCCTAAGTAACTTGTTATAGGGTCTTGCGTTGAATCTACCGCTGTAAAGCTTAAGTCTAAGCTGGCCGCCGCGCGCGCCAAACTCTACTGTTCTTCTGAGGAAACAGCTTGGGCCCTTAAGGCTTAGCGCCGTTCCTTTAAGTCTTAATAGGTTGTGTTCGCTTGGTTAACCCGTCTTAAGAAGGTTTATAAGAAGGTTTGTTCCAAGGAGTAGAAACTGGTTAAGTAGGGTCTAGTTTAGTTAGGTAATAAGAGAGTAGAGTTTCTAAAGAAGGAAATAACTCTAAGTAATATGGTAGTTGCTCTTCCTAGGTCCCCCTTAGGTGACTCGTCCTTTAGCGATCCTTTTTTAATACTCCCTAACCTACTTTCTTCTAATACTTCTATACCTTTCCTATAGCGTTCTCTAGGTTACTTAGTAGTTTCTAGGTAGTCTTACTGTAGCCTATCCACTTTATTTTATACCATGTTTTATTATCTACGTCCTTATAACTAATAATCTTTAAAACTTGCTACTTGTCCTCCTTTTGTCCTCTATACGTGTCTGCTTTATAGACTGGTAACTTAATATTCCTATATCTAGTTCTAGCATTGCGATATACTGTATAGGGTAGATTTTTATTTTAGCTAGTAGGTTTAACTTATACATAACCAATAAAATTCTCTATATAATTTTAAAAGGTCCTAGTCTAACGTAGTCCAACTTCTTACTTAGTCGTTAACTCTTGAAATTTTTGTATAGTAGCCATACTTTATCTCCCTCCTTAAGATCTGGTCCCTTAGATCTCTTAGCATTATAGTACCTTTTTATTCGCTCTTATACTAGTTTAGCTGTTTCTTTAAGGTCTGTATAAAGATTTATTAAAGTCTCTATTCATTTTTTAGCTATGCTACTCATTTTCTTTACTTGGCGTGGCAATAACGATGTTCTTGATTTATATCCGTAATTTGCCTTAAATAGTAATATTCCCATTCCTTCTTATGGTGTTGTATTATATGCAAACTGTATAACTAGTAATAACAATACCTAATTGTTCTATACGTGATTAATATAGTGCCTTAAATACTGTTCTAGTATCTGGTTTAGTTTTTCTATCTATCCGTCTGTTTGCGGATAATACGCTATTAATATTGCTGCGCAAACCCCTTGTTCTGCTAGAAACACTTCCTAAAATACTACTACAAATCTTAGATCTCTATCCAATATAACCTTACTTAGTACTCTATATCTTGCGAATACTTCCTTAATATAGATTCTAGCGATATCTTCTACTAATATCTCTTCTATGCATGCTATAAAGTATCCCTACTTTATTAGCTTATCCACTATTACTAAAATCACGTTATAATCCTATCCTATAATAGGGTCTCTTAACTTTAGTAACTTAACAATAAAGTCTTATAATATAACCTCCTATAGTCTGTCTGGTGTTTTAATAGGTTATAGCCCTCCATACGGCTTATACCTTATTAGTTTATTTTTTTTAGCAATTTAGATATTTTTTTATAACTTATCTTACTAGTCCCCAGATTCCTTAAATAATATACTCCTCTTAAAGTCTTAACACTAAGCCTATAGCTCCGTTGTGTCCTTATATTATTCCCTTATAAAATTCTTTTATAAACTCCTCTGCAACTAATTTTAGAATATAAGTAGCTTCCTAGTTTTTATATTGCTTTAAGTCTGGATCCTCTACTTATACTTCTTAGATCTTCTATGTTTAATTACTCTCTGGTAACTTATAGATCTAACTTTCTCTAGTTGCTGCAATTCTTAGGTAATTATACCTAATTAATCCATTTTAATCTTTTTATAGTAAAGCCCCTAATGGCTTTTCGTTATTCTGTAGTTTAGCCTTTCTACTTAGAGCGTCTGCTCGTGCATTGTCTGTACCCTTAGTATACTAAATTTCGAAATGGTATTCTGTAAGCATTTCCACCCATCTAACCTGTCTTTGGTTGAGTTCCTTTATTATTAGGAATCCTGTAAGGTTCTTATAATCCGTTTTAACCATAAACGGTTTCTCTGTGCCTTATAAGAATGCTCTCTATTCCTTAAGTGCTGTAACTATACCTAGCAACTCCTTGTTATATATATTATAGTTCAGTTCTAGTAGTGTTATCTTTCTACTGTAGTACGCTACTGGATGCTATATGTCCTAATACTTTTATAGCAAATATGCTCCTAGTGTAAAGTTTAATGCATCTGTCTCAATAACTGTTTCTAACTTTAGTTAGTAGATTTTAAGGATTAGTTCCTAGGTAAACAACTCCTTAAGTTCCTTAAACAACTTCTTTTACTTATATTCCCATACCTACAGTTCCTCTTTCTTCGTTAGCCTTGTAAACGGCTTAATATTCTTTAACCACTGCGCAATAAACCTCCTATAGTAGTTATAAAACCCTATAAACAATCTTAACTATATAACGTTCTCTGGTTCCTGCTAACTTACTATAGCTTTAACTTTCTTTAGGTCCATACTAATGCGTCCTAGTTTAATAATAAATTTAACAAAATTAGTCTTCTTAGTAAAGAACTCGCATTTCTTAATTGCTACTAGCATCTATTCTTCTTATAGTCTCTTTAAGACCCACTTAATATGTTTTCTATGTTCTTTCTTACTCTCTAAGTAGATAATAATATCGTTAAGGTATACCATAATAAACTTATTAAGGTGTTCTCCTAACACGCTATTAATTCACTTCTAGAACGTTACTAGTGCGTTTATAAGCCCGAATTGCATAACTAATGGCTTATACAGTCCTTTCTTTAACCTAAAGGCTGCCTTTTATTCGTCGCCTTTCTTAATCCTAATTTAATGGTACGCCCATCTTAGATCTATCTTTGTAAAGATTTATACGTTGCCTATCCTATCTTAGATTTCGCTAATTAAGGGTAAAGAATACCTATCCTTCCTGGTAATACTGTTTAACTATCTATAGTCTATACATATCCTAAGTTTTCTGTTTTTCTTTAGGATAAACAATACTGGATATTCTACTAATAACTATAATGGTCTAATATATCCCTTTTATAAGTTCTTCTAGACAAACTCCTTAAGTACTACTAACTTAGTTTTAGTAAGCTTATAGATTAGAAAGAACTTTAGACTTATTTCTTCTTCTAACTCTATTTTATGGTCCCATGCTATATGCTTTAACAGCTTTTTGCTTTCTAGCAACCATAACTTTTTACCATACTTATAGTATCTCTTTGGTATATAACTTAAGCCTTGCTTAGTCTTTTTACATATCGCTCCAACTTAGTACCATACTAACTTAGTTTACTGTTACACTTTGCGTTATTAAGTATCTCTAAAATTAACCTAACCTATAACCTAATTAATCCTTAGATTATACTCCTGTAACTAAGGCATTCCTAGTATTGCCTTGTCCTGTCCTAATAGTAGGATATTAAAAGACATTCTAACTTATCTCCCCTTAATAGTTAACTAAATAGGTCCTATTTTAAGATTAATAATACCTCCTCTATAGGCTATCTAATCTCCTAAAATTGTTATAAGTGGATATAGGTGTTCCTTTTATCTGTATAGTAACTCTATCCTTTCCACTACTACTGGTAATATGTGGTTCCTTATTGCTTTACTGTCTATTAGTGCTTCGAACTGCTAATCTTACCACTTAAGTTATAAATTTAGGTGTCGTCCTTAAATTCCTTTAAGGGTCTAAGGCTCTAATACTGGTTCCCTCTAGTCCTGTACGCCTCCCCTTTTCCTAACTATTGGCTGCTAGATCCTATCTGTACTTAGTCTAACTTAGGCCAATACTTAGTTCGCTTTTTATCCTCTATGTGCTATAGATAAGTGTTCTCTAGGTAGTCTTACCACTATTATCCATCTAGGCATTCTTCTATAAGGAATCTTTCTAGTTAAAGTATTAAGTTACCTAACTCCTAAACTTCTACTAGGTGCCATCTATATATATACTTAGTGTCCCTAAACCGCTTCTCTTCTAGTGCCTAATATATCCTTGCTAGGTATTTCCGGTTCTTGTCTTTTAGTGCCCTATGTATATTATATGTATTATCCACACAAGCTATCCACAATAGTGTATAATACGCTAGGTGTCTTAGATTAACTCTTAGCTTATCTTTACTTTTAAGTTTAAACTTATACCTAGTTAACCTAACTACTAGTAACTCTACTGCGAGTACTAAAACTTGTTGCTTACTTCTCTAGTCCCTAAATCCCTCTTCTAGGTTCCTTAATATCATAATTAATGCTCCTTTAATATAACTTATGCGTTTCTCTGTAATGGGTTAGTTTTAAACAACTTTTTTATCTAGCTACATATAAAAGTCTTCCTATTTGTTGTTGTGTTATTGCCTATACCACTTTCTGTATAACTGGTTTAGTGTGTATGGTCTGTCTATAAAAAAGTACCTTGTTATTGCTGCGGCGTAATATCCTTTAATATGTCTTTTTTTAAACCTAGTTGGGATATCTAGATCCTCTTCTTATTCTAGTTCATTTAACTACTTTACTCTAGGCATCCCTGCGCTAGGCCTATTAGTAACTCTTTATACGGGTGCTTTATCTCTTTTATAACTTTATATGCTAGATCTCTAATCTGCCTTTTGTTCTTGCTATATAATAATTCTTACTCTGAATTTATCTATGCTTTCTTATTTTCTGCGTCTTACAGCTAGATCTTTAAAGTCGTCTTACTTCTTAATCTCTATATTAAACTTTTAATCTTTAGGCTAAACATAGTGTTTACCTAGGATTGCTGTGGACCTTATTTATTCTTCGAAGTCTTGGTTTCTTGTTAACGTTCTTATTTATTCCCCAAACTTGTAGTTCTTGAACTTGCGTCCTGTACTTATTCGTTTGTTATTGAACTAAGTTGCTGCTCTTTCCTATTAGTTTTTATTCTTTATGGGTTCCTAAGCTGTCCTTATTATATCTTATAAGTCTAAAGCCTTTCTTATCTCTTCTTAAGAATCTTGGACCTGTGGCCTTTTGCCTTTATTAAGTGGTGAGCTGGCACTAATAGTCGTCTGCTTATCTAATCCTTTGTTAACGTTGCTCCTTCCGTCTTATAAAGCGATGGATGCCGTATCTAATAGTGTTATAATGCCCATTACTAAACCTTGCTTAGTAATGGTTTTAGTCTCTACTTCTATTTTAACTTCTCTAAGGTCTGCATGCTTCTAGTAAGCTGCTCTTGTTGCCTTATCATTAGTAAATGCTTTATTTGCGTTGAACTTGTTGTCTTTAATATCCGGTTTATAAGCTAGTTTATTGGTTTCTCTAAACTTAGATAATAATGGCTCCTATAGCTAATAGCTTGCGCTATACTTAGGGTCTTTATGAATTTGGTATACGTTGTTATAATAAAACGCAAAACTGTTAATTAAACATTTTTTTGTTCCTCGCAGTGCACCATTGTCCCTCTATACGTATGTATCTTCTACTGCTGGTCTGGTTCCCTTTACCGCGTGGTTACTCTAACTACCTCTATAGTCTTTGGCGAAATAACCCTATTTTCCGCAATTTATATAAGCTCCGTCTCTGAACCACTAATTCTGTTATAGAGTCCGCCTAAACGTCTTCTGCTGCTGAGATCCCTAGTTTAGCCTCTGCTCCTTAGTCCTATGATTACTTAATCCTTAACCTCTGGGTTTCTATAGTTTCTTTATCTATCTCTTGGACTCTTTGGTACCGCTTAGGTCCATTGGCTCTGCGCTATACTATGCTTTTTAGCTTTAACTTTGTTGATGCGTGCTCTGCGCCTTATACAACTGTGGAACTCTGTCCTAACCCTTCTTAGCCTGCTCCCTTTGGTAGATCCTATTGTTGATCTTTATCGCTTAATCTATTAAGTCTTTTAGACTTTCCGTATCTTCTATTAGGATGATTACGTCCTAGACTTTAGCCTTAAGTCCTTGTTTGTACTATGCTATAAGCGCCTTATTATTCTATTTGACCTATATAGCTAGCGTTTAAAACTGCGTTGTATACTCTATTACTAAATTTTATTGTGTTAGGGTTTAAAGCTTTTGTTCTGCCGTGGTTGACGCCTCTAGGTTTTTAAACATTTGCATTAACCGTTTTACGAACCCGTTCTAACTAGTAAACATATACCGCACATCTTGGTTAGTAGTTATTATACTATTTATCTATATCTTGGTAAGGTATAGTTTAAACCACTTAAGTGCTCGTCCTGTTAGGAACAACCCTGCATACGCCACTTAGTCTATTAATGTTACTAGCTTCGCTCCTTTTTATATAACCTTAAAGTGCATCTGCGTAAGAAACCCTTTAAGCTTTAACTTCTCTCCTAAGAACCGTTTGATTAAAGGTAGCTTAACCTTTATTACTCCAATTCTATTAATGTATTCTTTAAGTATCCTATTATTGTCTTGTAAATAATTAACTATTTCCTATAACTGACCTTATATAATTAACTGCGAATTAGTATCTGCCATACTAGTGTCTTCCCTTGAGGTAGCTGCTGCCGTTAATGGCGTTGTGACTGGTGCTTTAGGTGGTATATTGTTTAACTCTGTTAATACCGTAACCGTGGTAGTGAATGTATAACAAAACCTTGTAGTAGTAACTACGGTAGGTTCTGTTAATGGGCTAGGTGTATAGGTAAACAAGAAGTTAACAATATAATAACAACTGGTGGAGTGGTTGCCCAATAAATTAACTCTAATTGTATTCTAAGATTTACTATAAGGAGAGAACTATCTACGGTAGGGACTAAGGTCCTTTAAATACACAACCATACTCCTAAGAAACCCTCTCTTGTACGTAAGGTACGTGCTATACGTGTTATACGTAGACATACACTGCGTACACTGTGTACACCGCGTATAACATTATGTGACTCGCTTACCATTCCTTGTTATATGGTTCCACCGGTTCCATCCTGGACTATGCCTGTATTAACCAACTAGCTTCCGCCGACTCTTCTCCAAGTAGTCATAACATCGTACTTAAGCTGTCCGTAACACTTTTGTTAATATAAGGCCACCTCTTACTATTCTACCATACCTTCTATAACTGTTCTATTTGGTACCAACGAATTAACTAGGTAGACTTTGTCTGCCTTTTATTTATATACAGTTACTATATTTATGGCGTTTTATTAAGCCTTACTCCGGCAGCCTTCTATTTACATTATAAATAGATCTATTGTCTTTAATATTTAATATATAAGGGACCTAGCCTTTGCCTTAAATATTGGCTTTTAATTCTTTCTTAAGTATTTCTTTAGGACTTCCCTTAATGTTTTACTGTTAAGCTCTCTCTATTTAATGTTTTATTCTTCTTTCTACTAATAGCTCTGCCTAGCGGATATCTAAAATGGTAAGCGTCTGTGTTAGAGCCGCACCTCTTTTCCTTGCTCTTTAATCTTAACGTCCTCCTTATCCTAATATGCTGGGTTATAAGTAACCCCGGATATAATCCTAGTGGTTATACTAGTTATACATTTTCCAAACTATTGTTTATATTAATACCTTTATCTGGTTTAAAGAATATTGCATCCTTATAGGATATTAAGAACCTTATTTTAACTCTGCCATTTTCTAATTAAATAATATAAGATACCTAACCTATTATAGTTTATTTTATTGCCAGTTTAGCCCTTACTAACTATAGTTTACTAAGTATTACCTTATATGACATTTCCCCTATAGTAATAAATGTTGTAGATATTAAAACATTACCTATTACTATAGGGACTATATATACTAATCTAATAAACTTAGACTAAGTCCTATTGGTAGACGTTAGATATATACCCTATAGTTATAGAGGTAGGCTTAATATTAGTAAACCACATTACAGAGCCACGCTTTCCTTAATAAGGTTAAGCTCCGCTCTAGAGTTAATTAAGCACTTAGCCCTTTTATCTCCTATCTGCGCTTCTACCTTTAGGCATTATCTTTAAAACTAGATAAACCCTACTTCTTGTTTAATCTAATCTACCTTAGCAGTTATTAAGCCGGCTTAATTAACATGGAATATTAGGTATGCTAATAATATAGATGCTTTAATGTCTTCCTGCTTCTATTAGTAAGGCTCTATAAGAGGTAGTAGGAGAGGCTTAAAGAATAACCTTGCGACCTTAGGCATGTATATAAGGCAGTCACTAATAGTAACTTTAATGGTTTTTAACAAGATCTTGTCCGCTATTACTATTAGACTTAGAACGTTTCCCTTTAGTACATCTATTATCCTAACTGGCTTTAGTTGTGGTGCTTTAGCTATTATTATTACATCCACTATCTACTCTATTTGTCTTAGCTGTTTAGTATAGTCTATTTTATTAATCTTATTATTGCTTAACGGTGGTTAAGGAGCCTGCTATTAGGGCTATAGGGCGATTTAGACATGTCCTCCTAGTTATATATTTTAAACTACTACTAGTTGCTGACTAGATAGTTTTAGAGGCGGCTTTATTACTTTTACTTCCCCTTATGGTCTCCTAAGATTATATAACTATGGCGTAGGCTATAACTAGGTTACAGCTCCTACCAAATTAATATATATTAACTCTACTTAGTATATATCTTTTTAAGACTTGCCAAGTTCCTCCTTACTTTTAGCGTCGCTTCTATTTACAAACTCTACTAAAACTGCCTTTAGTTGGATACCTGTCCTTAGAGCATTAGGATTAATATTTATATTCTACCTTAGCTAGTCTTTAAGGAACTAAATTTAATTATTACTTAATAAATACGGAATTATATTTCCTAGATGCTTATATATTTTAGAGCAGATTTGGTTATTTTTATTTATGTATATAAAACTATAACAAATTAATTCCTAGAGCTGTGAACACTAATTAATAAAATAGTGGGAACCCCTGTATCTATAATATATCTAAGCTTATATTAGGTATGCGCTAAAGTTTCTTAGCTCTCTATACCTTCTTAAACCCGGCTTATATTATTCCTATAGCGCTCCCTTATAGGGTAGCTATGGTCTGTTATTTAGCGCCAGTCTTAAGCCTATTTGTTTTTAATGCACTAACGCCCTATTTAGGAGCTATGTATACTATATTAGATCTTAGCGAATCCTGTCTAAAAATAGTATTAAAGATATAATGCCCGCTAATTTAACTGTCCTAAGATTGAGCTTCTAGAGCTAATTAGTAAGTTTCTCTAGTTTGGGATCTGCTTCTTAAGTTATTTAATGGGTGCTTGCTAACTTACTTAGCTGGGAGACTATAGGCGGTCAAAGAGTAGTATCTCTTTGGTTAGTTATAGCTGGTTGCTAATTACGGAATTATTTAACTAGCTAATAAAGGCCTTGCTTCTTAGGATTTATTATTAATAACTAATCTACGTCCTTATGCAAATTAAGCCTATCTTTTATAGCTCTCTTTATTAGATAGAAGTTAAAGGATTTTTATCTATCTGGGTTGGCTCTTGTTTTAGTTATAGTATACCTTTAATACTTCAATAGGAGTCCCCTTGCAAACCAGTACCCTTATTTATGGTTTTCTAAATTGCTAGCCTTAGTAACCTTTTAGGAGATTAATATAAACTGCCTGCAGTATTTATATATACTGCTAGGTAGATTATTTCTGTACTATAGCATATAAGCTTCTAAAAACTCTACCGTTTTAACTTATTAAAAGTAGTCACTTCCTCTATAGTCTATTCTAAGCTTCTTTATAAGTTCTATCTAGTTTCCAATTATAAACTTAAGTAGGCTATAGATCTATATCCCTATTTAATAGTTATAATACTTTAGAAGTCCTTAATGCTTTTTATTGTCTATAATATAATATTGGATATATAGTCGCTTATTATAACGGGCTTGTATAATTGCTTCTAAACCAAAGCTTGTAGATTGCTACCATACAAGAATACTAAGCTAAGGAGAAGAAGAAGACTGGTAGAGACTGGCGAGATACAAAGGGGTCGTTAAGGCGCTAGTAGTAAGCAAGCCAATAGCAATTTAGCAGAATGTGGCAGAATTTAGCAGATTACCTAGAAAACCGCAAGTTGCGGCAAATTGCGGCAAATTGCCCTAGAAATGGCAAGTTAGCAGGTAACGCGCTCCAGTACCATCACATTACCCCCCCCTTCCAAAAAAGCCTACCTTAGGCTTTATCTAAGTTCTTTATTATTATCTAAATTATTATAGTTATCTACCCCTTCTTCCTAGCATTTAATCCAGCTGTCTAGTTTATATGGTGGTTTAGGGAGGTCTAGGTAGGCCAGGTGGAAATCTTATAGCTTATAGGGAGAGTACTTAAAATTAGAAGTGGGGTACTATTCTAAATCTTTATCGTAACCTACCCAGCTCACACGGTATTTTAAGGTACCATAGTTCTTCTTAACTGCTAGAATCTCTTTAACTTCCCATTCCTTATCCTCTGCAATCTAAATTGGCGGTAGGGGGTTCTTATACTATTCAGGTAATAGGTCGTCCGCGGCCTTCCGCAGTCGGTCTAAAGAGAAAATAGAGTGGATCTTTATTAATTCTGGTAGCTTAACCCTAAAAGAGTGCCCTTCCTTCTTAAGGATTTCGTAGGGGCTAGCTATTTAGTAGTTTAGTTTATAGCTTAGCCTCTAGGTCTTCTAGTTTTTTATTAACACCCATACCTTATCTCCTACTTGGAAGTCTATCTCGCGGCAATATTGGTTTATATCGGCCTCTTTCTTCTCTTATACCCTTTTATATATAATAGTTTACCTAAAGGGAGAAGGGAGTCTTATTATACGCGTATTATATAATATTACTATAATATACTAAACTTAAAAGACTTTAATATTTTTATAGGTTTATCGAAAAATAAGTAAAATTGCTAATTATATAGGCTAGTCGGTCGAGTTGCCTAAATACCCTTAACGACGTACTAATTGCGTTAACTACTGACTATTAAGGCTATTAATAGGGGACGATATTTTGCCGATATGCCTTTTTCTTACCTATTTTATATCGGTATTATTTAAAGATAAAGAGTGTCTCGCTTGGGGTGGTGTCTCGCTTCCTGCTGATCGCCCCGCTTCGTCACGATAAAATCCTTCACGTTACCCAAAAATGACCACCATTCTCTCAAGTGTGTCTGTTCTGTCTCAGGACCGAGTTGAACCAGGCTCAGTCAACATTACGCCCGGCGAATTCCCCGCCTCAGCATCGTCCTCAACCGTCGACGCCGACTCCATAGCGGCGGATCTCATTTCCACCCTCAACCAAGAACTTGCCAACAAAGATTGCCATGGGATCGCAAACCTTTTCCTTCAGGATGGGTACTGGCGTGATCATCTAGCCCTATCCTGGGACCTGCGCACGTTGAAAGGTCGTTCAGATATCCTAGCATTTTTGGACACGAATTGTCCACTCGAAACCGTTGGGCTCGATACATCGTCCGCTTTCCGAGCTCCAGTCTTTGGTCCTATCGACGGATGGGGTGATGTGAAAGGTGTTCAATTCTTCATTACCTTCGACACCAATATCGGGAATGGTCAAGGTGTTGTGAGGTTGGCAGAGGAAGATGGCCAATGGAGGATTTTTACTCTCTTCACCTCATTGCGGGAGCTGAAGGGGTATGAAGAGCCCGTGAATAATCGGCGAACGAAGGGTGTTGAGCACGGAATGCACCCCAATAGGAAGAATTGGGCGGACAGACGAAGAGCGGAGGCCAATTTCAAGGACAATGACCCAGCGGTAATAATTATTGGTAAGGTGTCCCTACGTTCGAAACATGCTTGAGCTTTGCCGATACAAAATTGCTTGTAGGAGCCGGCCAGGGCGGTCTAACAGCAGCCGCGCGCCTCAAAATGCTGGGTGTCGACGTTCTGATAGTCGACAGCGAGGTTCGCATTGGCGACAATTGGCGCCAGAGATATCACCAACTTGTGCTTCATGATCCTGTTTGGTACGATCATATGCCGTATGTTAACTTTCCTCCCCACTGGCCAATTTTCACCCCGAAGGATAAGCTGGCCGAGTTCCTCGAATTATACACAAAGCTCCTCGAACTTAACGTATGGACGGAAACGAACCTGAGTTCTTCTTCATGGGACGAGGGTAAGAGAGAGTGGACGGTTACGCTGAACCGGCGAAAAGAAGATGGGAGCACCGAAGCCCGCACACTGCATCCACGTCACATAATCCAAGCAACGGGCCATTCTGGAAAAATAAACTTCCCTAGCATTCCAGGTCTAGAAAGTTATGCCGGCGACCGCCTTTGCCACAGCTCCTTATTCCCAGGCGCCACTCCCAATTCTCGTGGGAAGAAGGCCGTCGTTATCGGCTGCTGCAACTCCGGCCACGACATCGCACAAGACTTTTACGAAAAGGGATACGACGTAACCATGGTCCAGCGGTCGTCAACTTGTGTTGTCTCCTCCGAATCAATTACAGATATCGGACTTAAGGGTCTGTATGACGAGAATGGGCCTTCTGTCGACGACGCCGATCTCTGGCTGTTCGCTTTCCCATCTTCGCTATTCAAGGCGCAGCAAGTGAAACTCACTGCAGTGCAGAATGCGCACGATTTGGCAACCCTCGACGGGTTGAAGGCGGCTGGATTCGCTTTGGACAATGGACCCAATGATGCTGGGCTCCTAATGAAATATTTCCATCGAGGAGGGGGGTATTACATTGACGTTGGCGCAAGCCGGCTGATCATCGATGGCAAAATCAAGATAAAGCAAGGGCAGGAAATAAAACAAATCCTTCCGAATGGCCTCGAATTCGTCGACGGTGACAAACTAGGTGCTGATGAGATTGTTTTTGCGACGGGGTATCAGAATATGCGGACGCAGACGCAGGCTATATTTGGGGAGGAGATTGCAAGCCGTGTGGGTGATGTTTGGGGTTTTGATGATGAAGGGGAGATGCGGACGATTTGGAGAAGGAGCGGACATCCGGGGTTCTGGTTCATGGGTGGGAATTTGGCGCTCTGTAGGTACTATTCAAGGATCCTGGCGTTGCAGATCAAAGCTATTGAGGAGGGAATTGTGCCTTGTTAGAAGCTTGTTACAGGTACGCTCCTTGTTCCTACATATCAAAGGGGTTTTTTTTTGCTAGAATCGTATTTAGGCGTTTATTGGAGGGGAGTCTCGGAGTGCTCACTTGTCAAGGGTGCGATCCAATCCATATCTTCATTATACCTGCCCCAAGTTGCCTCAACATCGGGCCTCGGGCACCGTTTAAGCTTTTGGGTAGGCACTTTAGGGGTGGGTTATTGATAGGGCCAACTGTCAATATTAGCTATGCAACGGGATGGTTTATACGTACTTCCTCAGTAGCCTGCCAAAAAAGATTAGCGCGCTATCAAGCCTCGGATTTAAGCGAACGTTCGAGCTACCATCGTCTCGGAAAATCTTTAACCTACGTAGAGAGAGGTAAAGCAGACTGGCCGGAACACAGCGCGTCTTTGCTTTTCTTATCTACTGCAACTCGCTTCCAGATACAGTCGGTCGTCAAAAGTCTGGGTCGCCTGGTCAATGCGCAGTTCCTACCACCACTTCAAATTTATATTTTATATAGAAAAACCTATATAAATCAAAACCTATATATTCTCCTAGCATCCTAAGGTCAATACTTCGTCTACCAGCCTTTTGCTTTCCGTACAGCCTTAAGCCTTCTTGGCATAGATTTAATAAGGCGCCGAATAAGGCTATTCGGTAGCTTCTTCCACGCCTCCTTTAACGCCTTCCACAGAGCTTTTAAATCCTCTTCCGAATCTCCTATGGTGGCTAATTTAGGGTACAGTTTATAAACTAGCTTTTTAAGAGCCCACTAGAGGTGCTCGATTGGGTTAAAATTAGGCAAGTAAGGCGGTTATTCCATAGTCTAGATATAATGCTTCTTAACGGTCGGTGCACTAGAGTATTCTAAACTAGTTCCTAGTCGTAAAGAAAATAGTAGAGGAAGGTAAGGGACTAGGTAGGTGCCCCCTAGGGGCTCTATAGTAGGAGAGTAAAGCTTAGGATACTGGCGCGTCCATAGGCTTAATACGGTGGTAGTAGTTATTAAAAAGACCAAAAGTAAGGATATATAGGATTATAGGCGAATTATAGGTAGGTAGGGCCTAAAAGTAGTGAAATATAATATAGGATTTTCTTAGAGATTTTTCTCCCTATATATATATAAGGTATAGTCCATATAAACCTAAAAGGGATCCGAATCGGACGTTAAGTAGTGAATAAATAAATAATATTTATATCTCTTTATTTAATTATATTAAATCACTAAGAATATATATAAGATTTTATAACGTCTATATTATAGAGTAATATAATATTATAGATATATTATGCCTTTTCTTATAATTTATATGTTCTTTTTAGTCTTTCTCTATAATTGACTTATAATAAAAGGTTTATAACTAAGGGGTTAAATATTTATAATACAATACGCCCCTATAGGGTATCTACCTTCTAAAGCACCTTTAGAGGCTTAAAAGAGTGTAGATTATACTTATTTTATTCTTTAAAGTATATAAGTATTATATCTATATATATTAAAACCTAGTTATATATAAGATCTATTTAGAATATGGTCTTTTATATTTTTATATATTTAAATAATATTCTTATAATTTATCTATAGATTAGATAAATCTATAGTATATTTAATCCTACACGTAAAGGATATAAGATATTCTAATATCCTTTTACTAAATATAAGCCTTTATACTATAAGTAATCTAGTTTATATAATTAATATTAAGCCTAGCTATATTATATATAGTACGCGTTATAGAATTCTACTTACTACTAGCGTTAAAGAAGAGGTATTTATGATTATATATCTTTACAATACTCCTAATATAAGCTAAATGTATTCTAATTACTATCTTTAATATTTATATATACGCTCTTTCTATACCTATTACCCTTTATAGAAGAAGTCTTTCTATAATTATTCTAAATTTTTTGTCACGGAACCCTACCGTAGGGGCCTCTATAGGAGAGCCCCGTGCTCTTGTATACACCTCGCGTACAGCTTACGTTAGCTACGCGTAGGTATATAATCTCCTTACGCCCTCGACCCTTACGATCGATCGCGCAACATCTTGTAGACTCCTTAAATACATACGCTCTGTAGCCACTGCCCCCGTCCCATGACATTACGTTGCGCCTTTTTTACCACTGACGCTCAGCCTATGACCAATTCTACGTCTCTGCAATACTGCAGGCGCTGCCAGAAGCAGCGTGTCTACGAGTTACCTTCATACTTCCAAGGAACCCATAATAGTAAGACAATATTCCTTACTAGCCACTATGTTAAACCTAAAGAACAACCTAATACCTATACTTAACCTACAACGCTAATTAATCCCAGGAGAATTTGATTTATTAGCCCTAGCTTTAACCCTTAAGGAGGTGGACATTAATAATATCTTATCTTTTATTAACTATATAACTACGGACAAGCAAGCAGAAGGGCTACTATTTATTAAAATTAAAATACGAGATGCCGAGACGTTTGTAAAAATAGTAGCATAAGAACCTAATAAATACTACCTCCTTCTATAGAACTACCACCTAAAGCTTATATAAGCTGAGATGCGTACTGCCTAAGACCACGATATTATCTAAGACCTATAAGCTTGTAAGGCGCTTGCTAATAACACACGCTAAGAAACTAAAGATGACCTCCGCGTGTTTAAACGCGATATCCAACGGTTAAAAAAAGCTAAAATTGTACTTATTGCTATAGTTGCAAAAAAAAAGCATAATTAAATACCTATAATCCTAGCTTAATAAGTATATCTATAATAACGCCAGACACCTCTTTACTGTATATAATACTACCTAAGCCTTTATACCTCTGGCAACCTTACCTACTTAATACTTAATAAAAGGTTAATATTAAGTAGCTTTACCTAATAGGAACCCCTATATTAGCAAAATGTTTTTACCTCCTAATAGTACTAATAGCTCCTAATAGCTCCTATTAGGGCTATTAGGAGCTCTAAAAGACACTTATACTTAGCATCCTGTTAGGACCTAAGGAGGTCGCTTAGACCACTAGGACCTCTAGGATCTTTAGGACCTTTAGGACCTCTAGGACCTCTAGGACTATTAGAACCTCTAGGACTATTAGGACTATTAGGACCATTAGGACCATTAGGATATTAATAAAAATTCTAGATTTTAAAATAAGGTATATTAACACTTTAGTATTTACAGCTAGTTAAAAAAAAAAAAAAAAATTAAATATATATAATCTAAATAATCCAAATTAATCTTTCCTACCTTCCGCCTTTATCTGTTATAGGAGCTCTACAATTGCTTAGGCGTTAGGTAATTAACTAAGGAGCCTTGTGCGGAGGCTTTAAATTGTCAATTAGCAGTATTTCTAATAATCTACTAGCTGTGTACTAGTTTCCTAACTGGGCCTAGTGCCTTCCTGCCTGCCTATCCTGCCTATCCTGCCTATCCTACCTGTCTTACCATCCTACCTATTTATGCCTACCTATCTATACCTACCTGTCTATGCTTACCTTCTAGATCTATAACTCGGGAGAGGGTTGGTCCAATTAAAGGCTTTACTTAATTTAATTGATTGATTAATTACATTAATTTAAATCATTCTCTATGGGCGTTTGCTAGCTATATATTTAAACAGTAGTTATTTAGGGTGCCTCCCTAAAAGGCCTTAATTCTATTTAATTCGGTAATAGGCTAATATTAAGGCTCTGGTTCAATGTAATCTATTAATTAAATCAATTATGGTGTTCGCTGGCTAGTTGTTTAAATGATTATCGTCTGGCTCTAGCAACGGTCGTTTAGTTCTGGTAACGGTTGTCTAGCTTTGGTAATGGTTATCTGGTTCTAGCGACGGTTATCTAGTTTTAGCAACGGTCTCTAATTCTAGTAATGGTCCTCTCCTACCTGCCTATCTACCTACCTGTCTGCCTACCTACTTATCTACTTACCTACCTACCTACCTACCTGCCTGCCTGCCTGCCTGCCTGCCTGCCTACCTGCCTACCTGCCTACCTGCCTACCTACCTACCTACCTACCTATATTAGTATCTAATGCAATTTAGGGGAGGGGTCGGCCCGATTAAAGGCTCTAATTAATTCAGATTATTCTCTATAGCCATTTACTAGCTGTATATTTAAATAGTGGTTGTCTAAGGTGCCTCTCTAAAAGGCCTTAATTCGATTTGGTAATGGGCTAATATTAAATTTAATTAATTAAGCAATTAAATCCTTTATGGTATTCGCTGACTAGTTGTTTAAAAGGTTATTATCTAGTTCTGGTAACAGTTATCTAGTCCTAGTAACGGTTGTCTAGCTCTAGGACGGTTATCTAGTTCTAGCAACGGTTGTTTAGTTCTAGTAACGGTCGTCTAGTTCTAATAACAGTCCTCTACTAGCTGCTATTCTAGTGCCTCTTAAAGTAGTGAGGATATAAGGAAGGGTAAAAAACAAGGTGCTATAAAGGGAGTAACTTGGCAGAGGTATGTATAGGCTATTAGGAATATAGTGGGGACCTAAGAGTAATATATATTATATGGAGCTTCGTATAGAGCCTCCGTACGCAAAGCTTTGCGTAGAGCCTTATATAGAGCCTTTATATATAGAGCTTTGTGTAGAGCTTTATATAGAGCTTTGTATAGGGCTTTGTGCAGAGCTTTATATAGGACTTTATATAGAGCCTTATACAGAGCCTTAGTAGTATTACTTAAGGGGTGTATATATAGGGTATCCTAGCAGGAACCTAATAGGATAATTAAGAAATACTAGTTTCCTATTAGGAGCCTATTAGGACAATTAGGAAATACTAGTTTCCTATTAGGAGCCTACCAGAATAACTAGGACAATTAGGAAAATTAAAATCCTGCTAGGAGCCTGTTAGGAGCCTATTAGGACAATTAGGACCTTTAAGAAAATCAAAATCCTATTAAAAGGCCTCTAGGATCTTGGCACCCTAATAAAATACTAATATACTAAAGCAGCGATAATAAAAACTATAACAATTAAACTTAAGCTGCTACTATAGGGTCTAATATATATTACCCTAATCCCCTAGTCTTTTAGGGGGACTATAAGGAATATAGCTACTAGAAGATATAAATCTATAAAAAACTAACTTAGAGCGCCTACCTTTTTCCTATAGAAGATACTAAGATTGGCTATATTATTAGGCAAATAAAGGGTATACTATTTAATAGACTCTTTACCTAGTAGGAGACTAATAGCCCCTAGAAGTAGCAGTCCTATTAAAAAGTCCTTAATAATTTTAACCTAATATACTATAACTATGACCTACTAGCTACTAACTAAGCTAAAATATATACCCTAAAGATAAGCCCTACTAAATTATTTAGTAAGTTCTATATTGAATTCTAAGAATATACCGGAGCCCTCGCCTAAGATAATACTAAAAATTAGATTGATCTCCTTAAAAAAGTTACTTATTACCTTAGTTACGCAGCCGCTAACTATAACTATAATAATATTTATAATATAGTAGCAGCCTTATAAAAGATTAAATAACAACTAAATTAGATTGCTACTGCTAATCTTTACTTAAAGACCTCCCTATAAAAGCCCCCTAGGCCTACTAAACCTATATATTCTAAGCTACTAATGCCTACTACCTTAAATACTACTAGAGCTAATATTAACCTCTCTGTACCAACCTTCCTGTAAAAACTCTTAAATAAAGAGCGCGAGCTACTCTAGAAACTAAGATGCTACTATAAATGCTATTAAGAAGGCTATTATTATAATAACCCAAACTGCCTAATGGCTAGGTTTAGTAGCTGCCGCTTAATACCTAACCTAATACCCTAAACACTAAATATATTGCTATATGCCGCTACTATATAAGACGAAGATGCAGTAATAGCGGTAGAGTTGGATATAAAAGCGGAAAATGCTAAGTTCTAGCCCTAAGTTGTGGGTTAGGACGCCCTAAGGATAGAGGGATCTATATATTAGCCTGTTTAATAGATAACTTAGTAAAGATAAATAAATAGAAATAGATGGTTTTACCTATAATAGGAACTATTGCTAAAAAACAATATAAAAGCTGTTCTATAATTAATTGTGGAGCTATTAATAAATTTATAGATACCTAATTTATGCGTACTTATATCCTACCCATTTTACCCCTTATTAAAGCCCGCGCCCTATAACTTGCTAATAGTAGTTATACTATATAGAAGATTACCTATATGGTATAACTCTACTTAGATATAAATGGGCACTAGGAAGAGCTTTAGGCCTATATTATACTACTTGCTAACTACCCTATTATCCTTAAAATAAACTAGCTTAAATAATATAACCCTACTATTAACTAAAAAAAGAGAGAAGTAACCTTTAACTCTAAATACTGTATAGAGACTTGCCTAGGGCATAGCCTAGCTACCTCTATTTACTCCCTAGGATATTAACCTAAGAAACCCCTTATTACCCTACCTATAACTAACTACTACTATATAAGTGCTATAGCCTTCTACTGTATAGCATGTAGAAAAGGCTAAAATATTCCTATAGCTTTTTAATTATAACTATATAAGCTTAATAAAGAGTAGGACTACGTCCTCTATAGTAATAGGATAGATATAGTTAACCTTTTAGAAGATAATGCCCTTATAGAACTCTATAGACTTTTACCTTTAGACTTTAAGAAATTTATAAAGCTTAAAAAAGGATTTACTAATAAGGAACTCCGTAAGCTCCTCCCTAAGAGATACTATAACTTTATTAATATATGCTTATAAAAGGGCGTAGATATACTCCCCCTATATTAACCTAATAACTATACCATTAATATTAAATAAGGAAAAACTGTCGAAGCTGGTATTCAATAAGGTGCAGCGGAGGTATAAGGGAATTAAATACGTATATTAAGATGCATTAATAAGATTGTTGTTATTAATGCTACAATTCTATAGGTGGATTTTGGTGAATTTTATACTCGCTTAGCTTACGTAACTAGTATATATAACTACTTATAACCTGTTAGTTATAGACAACGACTAACATACCCCTTTATATTTAACTAACTTAATACTCTAAATAGGTTTAATTAATCTTAATAACCTTTATTCTTAGCTGCTCTATAAACTTCGCATAACTTATAGCTGAAAGAGGTTTAGTTAGACCATTAGCTGCTATCTCTAAACTTGTAGTATACTATAGATTAACCGTTCCCTTTATAACGTACTCTTAAATAAAGTGGTATTTAATATTAATATGCTTTGTCTATTAATAAAACTTGGGGTTCTCAGCCAAGCCTAAGGAGCTTTAGTTGTCGCCATATAAACGTACTAACTTAATATCCGCACCTAAGTATATTATCTGGCCCATAATCTGCTTTAGCCAAAGTACTTTAGATACGGCTTTAGCCAGAGCGTAATACTCTGCCTTAGTAGTAGACTGTGCTACTATCTGTTATCTCTTTAACAAGTATAATACAACTCTACTAGCAAAGAAGTATATATTCCCCAAGACGGACTTCCGTATTAACTTGTCACCTGCGAAATCCGTATTGCAATATCCATAAAGGAGTGTCTTTGGATCACCTACGCACCCCTAGTATTTAATTCCTAGGAGCTTTGTACCTTATAGGTATTAAAGTATCCAATTTGTAGCTTTTATATACTATGGAGAGGGGTTTAATAGGAATCGTGATAGTATAGAGACTCCGTATACAATATTTGGTCTAGTTTAGATTGCTAAATATATTAGGGAGCCGATCTTTAATCCATAAAGCTTAGTATCTTTAACTATTGCCTATCCGTCAAAGGGTACCATAAATTTAGTAGCTCTAGCTGCCATTGGCGTATTAACTGGATAACAATTCTCTATACTATATTGTTTAAGAATCTTGCTGATATATGCATCCTAGTATAGGGTAATTGTCCCTTCCTTCCTATTTTAAGTTATTCTTACCCCTATAAAGTATTCTATAGGGCCTAAGTTCTTTATCTTAAATCTTCTTATTAAACTTGTCTTTAGGGTCTTAATCTTAGCCTTATTTTTACTAATAATTAAAATATTATTAACATATATAATAATTAGAATTCCTATTAACTTATTAATATATACATATTAATCACTAGTGCATACTTTAAACCCCAATTACTAAAGCGCAGAGGCTAATTCCTTCTGCCATAGTTAAGGTGCCTATTTTAGACCATATAGCGCTTTTAGGAGCTTGCATGCCCATTTAGGTGCATCCTTTAAGATCTCCTTATTAACTTCCTAGTTAGGTGGTACTTCCATATAGATATCTGTGTCAGTGGTTAAGTTTAAGAAGGCTTTAACTATATTTATTTACTTAATCTCTAAGTTAAATAGAGCTGCAAGGGCAACTGCTAGCTTCTATGTAACATTCTTATATACTCCCGCAAATGTTTAGTTAAAGTCCTTTCCATACTACTATCTAAACCCTTTAATAACCTATCTTGCCTTTCACTTTATAATATTGCTGTCTTTATCCCTTTTAGTCTTTAGGACAAGCTTTCCTAGCAGTACCTTAGTGTCCTTTAGCAGCTTTAATTGTCTTAAAAGCTTTTAGGTTCCCTTGCAAATTAGGCCTTAATACTCCTTCTTAATTGCTTTCTTCTATTCTAGCTAATTAGGTCTAGTCTTTACCTCCTTAATTATCTTAGGATTATTATAGATTAACAATACTAGGCTAGCTATATATGTAGTATAGAATACTATATTTAATTTAGAGTTAAAGCTTAATTTTAGCTTTAATTGTTAAGCGGCTTATTAAGTCTCTCTATTAAGCTCTGGGTTCGGGATATAGATCTTATTCTTTAAACCTTTAGGTTAACCCCTTAACTTAGGTACTGTTTTAGTTTTAACTCTCTCTTAAGTAGTCTCCGGTATTAATTTAGTATTATATTCTAATTTGGGTTTAATATTGGAGTTAATATTTAGTTGCTCTAGATCCTTATTAATTTAAAGCTTTAGTGTAATGGCCTTTTTAAGTACTAATTGGGGTTAATACTTAATATTTCCAGGCATGTTAGGAACTCTTTAATAAATTAGGTTACTGTCTTATTAATCCTAGTTCTTAGTACTCTTACCCCTATTTTTAGTAGGTACCAGAATATTAATATTGTCTTCTAATAGGGGCTTTGTGATTAAGCCTCCTTTATTAAATCTAATATTTAAGGATTATACGATTCTGTTTTCGGCGGGTCCTTTTCTTAAAGGTATATATACCTTAAAGATATAGCTTCCTTTATAGCCTATAAGGATTTCTACCTCGGCCTGTATAGTAACCTTCTAGCTAATAATTTGGCGCTCCTTTAGTATTTAAATATATATCTTGTAGCTAAGTATCCATAAATAAGCTACGGATAGTCTATTATCTTAATTTAGGTAAAACTTATCCATAAAAGCTTTATATAGGGTCTTGCCCTTTAACAAAGAGGTAGCTATTTAATTAGTAATTAGTACCATTAACTTAAATATTAGTGGCTAAAGGAACTGTAAAATGTCTATATTGATTATTGCGGTTTGTGTACGCTTATAGAGAATACCAATTATTTATTTAGAAGTGCCGTCTTACTTTAGGTTATATAGTATAGTAAGCTCTACTACCTACTCTAGATTATCTATAAGCTTAGCTAGCTTCTTTAGGCTATATTCTTTACCTCCATCTATACGCCACTTTTTAATAACTCTTTTAAATTAAGTCTTTACTATCTTTTAGTATTTAACTACGAAGGCACGCGGCATTGAATTTGGCCCATATTTAAGCGAGCCTCATTAAAGTAGAAATGCGCATTACGAAAAATACCTTAAATCGCGATTTAACCCCACCAAAATCTAAGTACTACCCGTGAAAATTATTTCTACCTTCGTGTTCTATAATAAGGGTATTAATAGTAGCCATTCTAGCAACAAGAGCTCTAATCTTTACCTATAGGAGGTCAACCTACATACCTCTCTACGCTCTATCTGTCCATTCTAGAGTATAACGGGCACCCTATTACTAAGTTATCTATAAGACCTAACTTCTTCGTGCTTTTAGCTCTGCGAAGGCCTCTCTTGCGGAGCTTCTTCTTAATTGTATAGCCGTGGTAGTTAAAGAATCCATTCTCCCTTGCGACGAGGTGCTAAAGCTTTTTTTGTTATTTCTTATTTAACGTATAACTTTTAAGTAAGTCGGTAATCTTTTAAGCTAAGGTTTAAGGCCTTATACCTAATCTAGGCTTCCTAGCAACTTACTCTTTAATTATAGGAGTAGGGAGACAAGCTTCTTCGCACTCTATCAGGAAGGCACCAACGCGTGCTTTAATCTTTTTAGCTATATTTATATTAATTCCAGCTTATTAAGCAGCCTCTGCAGAATGCACGTATTGTAGGTAGGTCAAATATTTAATCTTCCAGCCCTCCGTAGGTGGTGGAGCCATAAGTACTGTCTTACTAATGTCTTGTTAGGGTTTGCTGAGAAAAAATCTCGCTAACAAAGTACTCGGCAAAATATGGGTCAAATTCAATGCCGCGCGCCTTTGTAGAGCGTTATATATATCATTCTTTAACTTATAAAAGTAAGCCCACTAAACTAAAGTTGCTTTCTTAGTAAATACTATAGCATACTTCTTCTTCCTAATGCCTTAAGGGGTAATTATTACCATGTTAATATATACTTTGTTAAACACCTACAGATTTTACGTTTTAGCGTGTCTTTATATATGCCTTATGGCTTTCCCCTTCTTATATATATTACAGAGCCTTAAGTCTTCATCCTTCTGTTATATAGCGCTTAGCTCTTCCTTCTTAAAACTTATGCCTTTAACCAATCTAGAGGTCTTCTATATATTCTTAAGGCCAAGATGGCCAAAGCAATAATGCTAGAGTTGAATTAATATCTCTAATGGCTTCTTTTGTGTAACTGTAGGGAATGCGTATATACAGGGTACTTTAATAATTATTATGTTTTCGTTAAATTGGAATATGCTAAGGCCTTCCTTATTAACCATAAGGTTTCTATTTTTAATTTAAATATTACCCCTACCTAGGAGCTTTCTAGCTCTAAAGATATTAATGCCACAGTTTAGTAGATACTACACCTTGCTAAGATTTAGCGTATGCGTCTCTCCTGTATCTATAGCATAGATAATTATTCTCTTGCCAAAGCCAAGCGGCGTAGCTTCTCCACTTACTGTGTTAATTAATGGTAGAGATGCTGGTACGTATATACCGATATTAAAGTCGTTAATTAATTTAATGATATAGGTTTCGGCTCTGGTATTAAATAGTATTCCTTCCTGCTTAATTAGTGATTGATTCTTCCTATTTAGGTGTATATAGAGGTACCCTAACTCTTTCTTTGCGAATATACGAGCATTGTTATCGTCCAAGGAGTCACTGCTAGGTTCTTCCTTCCTACTCTTACTGTCTAACTTCTTCTTATTAGGTTCCTAATGTAGAATAAACTTCTTACCCGTTCTTTCTTCTTATTTATAATAAAGCAGTTTTTAGGTTTATAACGGGTGTTTAGCTTCTTATAGTTCTTATAGTACTTTTCCTTGCTCTTCTCCTTGTCCTTATTTGCCTTTTATTTGCCCTTCTTATTAGGCTTCCCCCTATATAGTATACCTCCCTTAGCCTTCTTATCCTTATTTTATGCCTTATCTATAATATCTTCAATTAATGCGGAAAGTAATAGTTGGGTTAATTCTTTTTGAAAATTTAATTGCTGTTGTTCTACCTAGATAGGCTATATATTAGATAGGGCTATAATAAAGAGAATTGGATGCCATAATTTAGGTGGGGAAATGCTAAGGTTCACTATCTTTTTAATAGCTTTCTTAAATGCGATAATAAAGTGCTTAAGATTAGGATAGTTATTATACTTAATCTTTATATATAATTTAATAGTATTATAGCTGAGAACTGCTCCGGTTCCCTTATACTAAGTCTATAGAGTGACCTATATTTTACGCGCTAACTTATATCCTACTAGCATCTATATAGGGGTACTCTTAACATTAAGCTTAATAATAATCTTTATGCTTAAGTCTCTAGCTTTCCATGTTAGCCATACTGCTAGCTTTATCTTATTAGCTTTCTTATTAAACTCATTAACGTATTTAGGTGCTTGTCCCTTTTTATAAATACAACGTCTTAATCCGTTTACAATGGTAATATCCTCTATTACTTTCTTTTATATAATATAGTTCTCCTCTCCCTTTAGCTTTATGCTATTAGGTAGTAGGTTCTTACTGCTACTGCTTTCGCTTATCTTAAGTGCAGTAATTAGATATTAAGTTAATTGGGGACTTGCTGTATTTGTGTCACGGTGTCGTAATTAAGATCGTTCTAATTGGTTTTAATTATTATCTACTTCTCAAGTCATTGGTAGCTAGTATATGCTACTAAACGCGTCGGTTAATTAAACTCCTAGTACGCGTTATATTAATCGTCGTTCAAATACGAGTTCTTTCTATTTTTATCCCTTTTCTACCTGCTTCTTAGCTCTCGTTAATTATTAAATAACTAATTTAACTTAGTGAGTCGAATAGGTTAGTAAGGTAGTAATCAATTCCGCAGAAAGCGCACGTCCTTTAATCGTTTAACAACCGCTATAAGGGCAGCTCTCTCCACGCGTTATTTAAAAACGCTATATTAAAACCCTCTATAGGCGTAGCTGGGCTTATAACCTGTCGAAGCTGGTATTTAATAAGGTGCAGCGGAGGCGTAAGGGAATCAAATGCGTATATTAAGATGCATTAATGAGATTGTTGTTATTAATGCTACTATTCTACAGGTGGATTTTGGTGGATTTTATACTTGCTTAGCTTATGTAACCAGTATACGTAACTACCCATAACCTATTAGTCACAGACAATGACTAATAAAAACGCTACCCTATAAAAGACTCTACTTAATATTAAAAGATAAACTTCTGGTTATTAAAAAGTATATTAATAAGCACCTTAATAAAGGATTTATTTATTCTAGTATATCCCTAGCAGCCACCTCTATCCTCCTTACTAAAAAGCTAGGAGGAGGTATTTAATTCTGCGTTAACTATAGAGGACTTAATACTATTATAATTAAGAACTAATATCCTATATTGCTTATATATAAGACTTTTAAGCGGCTTAGCTAAGCTAAAATCTATACTAAGCTTAATATTATTGCCGCCTTTAACCGTATTTAAATATAGGAAGGTAATAAATAGAAAACTATATTTATATTACGCTTTAGCCAATTTAAATATACTATTATACCCTTTGGCGTATATAACGGCCTGGGCAGCTTTTAAAGCTATATTAATAATGCCTTATAGGACTACTTTAACGACTTTTACTCTACGTATCTGGACAATATACTTATTTATATTAATAACCCCTCTAAGTATATTAAGCATATTTAAAAGGTCCTATAGCGCTTTAGGGATATAGGACTTTATATTAATTTAAAGAAGTATAAATTCTTAGTTATAGAAGTAAAATATTTTAAACTAATTGTTATTACTAAGAGTGTCTATATGGACCTTAAAAAGGTATATAATATTACTAAATAGTAAACCCCTAACTGTATTAAGGATATATAAGCCTTCCTTAGTTTCGCCAATTTTTATTAAAACTTTATATATAACTTTTTAGGTGTTATAGTACTATTTATAGTAATAATATAAACAAAGGGCCTTTTTATAAAAGGAAGAAAAATATATCTATATTTTATTTAAACGCCTAAATATAAGAGAGCGTTCTAAGACCTTAAAGATGCTTTTACTAAAGCACCTATTTTAGCTTACTTTATACTAGGACAACAACTCTATTTTAAGACTAACTCTTTAAACTACATTAACACAGGCATTCTTTCCTAAATAGGTAATAATGGTCTCCTTTACTTAGTTATATTCTACTTATCTAAGCTTATACTATAAGAATATAACTATAAGATCTATAATAAGGAACTTCTTATAATTATATAAGCGTTTAAGAAATTCTAACTAGAACTTTCCTTAGTAGAACCTAACTAGCCAACTAAAGTCCTTATAGATTATTGTAACCTTAAGTACTTTATAACTATAAAATAGCTAAACTAATGCTAAGTATGCTGGAATGAGTTCCTCTCTGGTTTTAACTTTAAAATTACATATAGGCTAGGAGTATAAGGTACTAAGCCTAATAGCCTAACACGCCGCTTATAAGACCTTCTTTAGTCTAAAGATAACCCCTATAATTAGTTCTAATAATAGAGAATCTTAAAAGCACGGAACTTAGCCCTAGGTATGCTACCTATAATAGAGCTAACTATACCTTAGCTTTATACTATAGAACTAGAGTTACCTCCTAAAATTAATAAGCTTATTACCATAGTATATGTCACGATGACGATGTATTACATGCGAACGCTAGATAAACAAGCATCAGATTCGTGGAATTGATAGCTACGTACGGCTGTCGTGAAGACTCAAGAGGATTGCTAGAGAACTTAACAGGAATGCAGCTGCGGCTAAATCTATCTAAGGGCGTCGGGGCGGATAAACCATCTGCCGACGTCGTTAAACAAGAAAAGGAAACTAGCTATATATACGGCGTAGCGCTTGTAACAGGAGTCCCGTTACAGTATATAACACTGCTGTTAACCTATTACTATATTAACTTATTGCTATAAAGAATGCTAGCGTCTATATACTGCCTACTAACCTCTACAGCTTAGGCTAAATTAATATAGTAGCCCTAGAAGTAAAAGAGAATAGGCTTTATTATAAAGGCCGCCTATTTATCCCTAACTTAAAAAATCTATAACAGTAACTAATTTAAATGGCCTATAACCTCTAATTAAGCGGCTACCTAAGTAGAGGAGGAACCTATAAGCTTCTTAGCCAATACTACTTTTAGCCTAAAATAATAGACTTAGTTAAATACTTTATAGGCGCCTGCTACGGCTATAAGCGCGCTAAGGCCTTTAATATAAAGTACTAAGGACTACTGCACCCTCTATTAGTACCTATACAACAATTAGTAGATATTGCTATAGATTTTGTTGTTGACCTATTACCCTATAAATAATATGGCCGTACCTATAAGAACATCCTTATAATAATATACCGACTTATAAAAAAGCGCTACTATGTCTTAACTAAAGGCGTAGCTATTAGTAACGTTATTAACGCCTTCCTCCGCGAAGTTTATTGATTATATAGGTTACCTAACTCAATTATGTCCAACTAAGGCATATAGTTTAACTTTAACATATAGAGACGAATCTATTAACGCCTTGGTATCTCTATTAAGATGTTTATATCCTTTTACTATAAAACTGCTAGGCAACCAGAAAATGCTAATGCTAGTATAAAAGCGTACCTATAATAAGTAGTCGCCTATAGTTAAGATAACTAGGTAGATTACCTTCTACTAGGCGAATTTATAGTAAATAACTATGTCTTAACTACTATAGGACTTGCCCCATTCTTTATAAATAAAGGTTACTACCTCTAATTTAATATAGAGTCACTAGAACCTATTAATAAGAAACTGCTATATAGAAAACGCCTTAAGATGCTACTTGCCGACTAGTATATAGACTATATAAAAAATCTACTTAACTACTATAAGGGAGAAATGGCCTAGGCTTAAGTAAAGTAGGCCTTTTTTACTAACTATTATAGAACGCCACCACTAGAGATATATGTTGGCGACTAGGTATAGCTAGATATATATAATATCTCTATATAAAGGCCTATAAAGTATAAGGGCGCGAAGAGGCTTTGGGGAAGATTTGAAGGAACAATATAAATTCTATCTAATCTAAGGGTATATAGCTCTTGCTAAATACAAGATGTTGCGTAAAGAAGAGAAAGGAATATAGGAAAGTTATAACTAAATATTTAAGGGTCTTAGCAGTAGATGCATGGGCACAAGCGCACGCGGGTTTTAATAGGATTTGACCAAATTCTATTACATTAGTGGACTTTAGTAGAATTTGGTTAAGTTAGCGGAATCTAGTAGAATTTAATTAACTTAGTAGAATTTGGCAGAATTTAATTAAAGCATTGAAATTTATCTATTAAGTGTTTTACTAAGACATTCCTACTATAACTAGGCTAGTCCTGTTATAGTACCCCCCCCCTTTAGCGAAAGGTCTAAAACAATTTAATTTAGTTAAGAATTTATAGCTTATTACGTTATAAGCGTTATAATATATTTTAAGTTCTTTTTAATTTTGAGTTTCCTACTATTGTATTTCGTGTCTTTATATTAGGTGGCAGTTGTTTACCTTTATATTATATCTATCTAGCCAGAGTAGGCCGTAGGCCGTAAAGGATAGTTCTTATAAAATTCTTTTACTAGGGAAGGCGCGTCGGCCTTAATCTAGTTATAGGTTTTCTAGATTTATATTTTATATCCTTTCTACTTAATAAGAAGTTTAAATTATTTAGATTATATTTTCCATTATATATTATTAATTAAGTTAATAAAGTATAAACCGTTACCGTTGTTAATAATTATAGAAGGTAGTAGTGGAATTTTATAAGTTATAGAATTATCTCTTAAGGGTTGCAGCAAGTTTACGTAAAATATTAGGTATATTTTTATCTTAGTTGGCAGTTTAAGCTTATAGGCGTATAGGCTTAGTTTCTTCTTAATTTAGTATAGGCCTATAAACTTCTAATTAAGTTTCTTTAAGGGCCGTTAAGTCTTTAGGTTTTGTATATTTAAGTAAGCTATATTACCTTCCTTAAAATCCTATACAGGAGCTTGTTCTTTGTTTATATACTATTCATATAATATTTAAGCGTACATTAATTTACTTTATGTTCGTACTAACTTAATAGCACGAGTGAGTCGTATCCACGGGCACGAAATACATGTAGTATCGTATGCTTGTTTGGATGGTGACTGTCGATTATATGAAGCAGACTACGTAGTCTATATACTGATGCGCCTCCCCCCTGATTGGTTAGTGCTTCAGAAGTGCACCAGACGCGTAAGCGGGTGGTTAGTGCACCAAACGCGTAAACGCGTACTCGGCGTACCCAACGCGTAAGCACGCGGTTGGTATGACAGGTGCTGTAATTATACACTGGCGGTACTTAGAAAATGAAACCACTTATATATAGCCTCCGTAATTGTCTTAATAGAACCATAAAACACATAAGAAAATACATAGGAAATCCCTCCTAAGGTGCCTTCTGGGTTGCCTTCTAAATGGTGCTCTAAGCTGGCCGTAAGTCCTGCTTACGGTCTGTAAAATGAACTATACGGCCTTTTGACGGGCCGTGAATGCACCATACAGCCTTCTGACGGGCCGTAGCTGAACCGTAAATGCTCCGTTAGTCTCGCTCTACCCATTCTGTGACCTTTAGGTTGAGCTTATTTGTGTTAATTAGGGTTTTAAGAGCTTAACACGGCTTTGCCTTAGTTATGGTATCTGCTGGGTTATCTCCGCTGCTGATCTATTTGACCTCCGTAATCTTATGTTGTTTATAGGCCTGATATAAGCATATTAGGTCGACTATGAGCCTCTTCTTTTGTGTCATACCTAGTTTAACTAGGCAGTTGTAAAGGGACTTTAAATTAGTGCATAAAACTAGGGGTAACTGCTCCAGTTGTAAAATCTTCTGGACTATTAATTTAATTGCGGCTGCTATATCAAATCCATGAGCTAGTGCATATAGTTTAGAAGCTAGTACACTACGGGTTACTTATTTACACTTAATTAAAGACTAGTGCAGTATATTTGCGTCCTAATTGCGGTCTGTAAGTACAATTATAAAGCCGATTTATGATGACAGGTCTTTATTATTGGCAAAGGAGGTGTCCGTAAATGCCAGTAAGCTAAGGGAACTTAGGTCTAGTGGTATAAAAGTAAGTCCCCTTGCTACATTGTTAATTTGCCACTGAATACGCTTATTAAGCTGCTTGATATTTTCTTCTTGCGGATCTACTGCCTGGGCCGCAAAGGATAAGTTATAGGCAGATTTGGGTTGGCAGACTGTGGCAATATAGGCACCTCTTACACGCTGTGCAGCGTATTAGTCCTTTATATTTACGGTCTTACGGGTCTCTCCGCGGGAACTGGTGAGGTCCGTAGGCTTTACTATAACAAGCTTTAGGTTTTGAGCTTAGCGTTCCTAGGTTAGCTAGATTAAGTTGCCCTTTTATGTAATTAAGCCTCCGTTGAACTTAATTGGAGTCTGCTTAGTTAACTGCTCTTGCGGCTTTGCTAGGAACTTAGCTTCTTGCAGTTTAGTCTCTTTAGCGTCCGCAAATGTCTGGTCTGCTAAGAAGAGGGTATTATCTGTTTAGAGTCTAATAATACCAAGGCCGTTTAATGGGCTGTATAGGAGGCAGGGGTTGTAGGTTGACTGTTCTATTTTAAGTTTACTAACGTGGTGCTAGTGGTATGTTTTAAATTAATGGTTTCTGGCTTCTAGTACTCCATAAAGAGGTTTTATAACCCGTAAAATTGTTCCTAGTTGTAGGTTGAGCTCATAGGGTAGTTGTATAAAGATATCCCTACTTAGGTAGGTATTAGACTGCATATAGGCTTGTGAGATATCCCGTAAGTAAAGGGCTACGGATTTGGTTTGCTGTAGTCCAGGCATAAGTATAAGTATAATCCGTTAACTAACCCGTTAAATTGTAGGCGATTATGTAAGGACTAGGTCCTTTCCCTAGTTATTATAAGCTTATATAATAAGCCTTAATTTCTTAAAGGCTTTATTAGTACTAGGGTGCTTAATCTTATTAATAAAGTGTGAGTTAAATATATGGACGCCTTGCGGAACGTCTCTCTCTGTTATAATCACAAAGACACCCTTTTTAAGTAGTCCGTTGATCTCTTTACGCTATAAGTCTGTAAAAGGGGTTTTTTGTATTAGAACTGATATATCTATAGGCGGAGATTGCTTTGCAGATGTGCCTACAGAGGTTAGGTGGTTCTCCGTTACGGGATTCTTATGGGGGCGTCCTTAGCCACGCTTTATAGCAGGTTTAGTAGGTTCAGTGGGTTTCTAGGGGACCTCTAGGGTAGGCAAGGGTGCCTCCAGTTTATCTGATTTGGCAGTCGCTTCTGGTTTATCTAGTTTGGTGGTTGCTTCTAGTTTGTCTGGCTTAACGTTATAGGTGTTTTTGGGCCGAAAGTAGGGTTTTATGGACGTGCTTCTGAAGCTAGTTAGCCCGCTAAGAAGCTATACGCAGCACGTCTCGTTTTCTATGGCTAGTAGACGGTCCATTCTAACTGCCGCTTTTACGCTATATGAGGACTTTAGAGTTAAGTAGGAGGTTGTGTACTAAGGTCGTATTAGGTCTGTTGCGGTGGTATAGGGCGTTATTAATAGTTTGTTTAGCCCGTAATTTAACTATTTTAGCTATTGCCTTCTGTATTGCAGCTGCTTGTTCCGTAATAGACGGGGTAGGGGGGCCTAGGTTGCTTATTCTTAGGTAGGCTCCGTAAACTAAAAGGGTGGGTACTAGTCTATTAGGGCCAGCGGTGTTGTTAATGGCTTTTATGGCCATTTATAAAGCTAGTTCCTTTTAGATGTCCTTGTACTCGTCTATAATAATCTGATAAGCTCTCTATAGAGCTGGGTAAGCTTGCTTAATAAGCCTAATAGACTAATACGCCTTAACTGGAACAGCTTTTGTTGATATAGCTATAGCTATAGCATACTGCTGGAATTTCTTGCTAATGAAGTTCCTACTGGTGTTGTGGGTAATATACTTAGGAGGTCCAACGTATGTGTTAATTTAGCAGGTCCGTAAAATATCCCAAGTATACTTTGTGGATATATTTTGCAACCAACGGGTGGCTTGGTAGCGGGTTGCCTCGTCAATTATATATAATACTGGGCTGCCGTTAATGTATATAATGTCTATGTATACTAAGTGGTTAAAGTTAAGGTCCTTATAAAGGGTGAACTTAAATTAGCCTAGGGAACGTCCGTATTTCTAGTAAAAGGAGTAGTATTTGGTTAGGTAATTAACTACCTTCCTATTGACGTTGTTGTGTCCAGAGCGTTTAAGGACTCTATATAGCTTTTCGGCTAACGGGTGGCCGAAACGGCGGTGCAGATGGTGGATCTCTGTACTAGTAAGGTAGCATAGGTTATAGTTAAAAGATTCCTGAATGTAGGTCTGTAAAGTCTCTCCCTATATAAGGAACAGGTGTCCAAATTGTTATATAATTGGTAGGGTAATATGCTTGCTTCTAGGGGCAATTACGGGGCCGATTAAGGTGTCCGTAATATTGTTGTAGTAAACCTATAACCTGTCCATGTCCGCAAGGCAAAGTAAGAAAGGGGTGTTTGCTTTTACTATATGGAAGTTAACTAGGCTAATTGGGGTCTTAACTGTAACTAATCTAATTAATGTAGTTAAGCTAATGCCGAATTGGACGTTTACGGCCCCAGTTTGCATAGTGTTAATGTCTGTATTATTATTTGCGGTGGTCCTATATGTAAGGTATTGTCCGTAACCTACAGTAGACTTCTTGGAGGCGCCTGTGTCAATTATAACACCGTAGAATTCCTTGGGGGTATAGCGTTCTGTGGTGATATATATAAATGGGTCCTACTTGTAATCTATAACGTCCGTAATAGGGGTGCTTGTGGAATGGTTTTTAGGCGCAACTGAGTGTATAAAGGAACAGTTGGCTAATATGGTTGTAATATTAAAGGCTTAGCTGTCCGTAAAAGGTCTAAAAGTAGTTAGGAACGTTTCTAAGGTCTCCTATTCCTGGTTGTCTAGGTTAAAGTTAATTATAAGGGCTTCTATTAACTTATTAGGGGGCTCCTCTTCTTCCTTTCCTTTATATTCTAAGATAAACTGGCTAATCTGTTTATCAAATCTCTTTTTAGACCTGTTACGTTCTTCCTGGGTATGCCTTATAGACCAACATCCTTCCTTACTATATATAAAGCATTTCTGGCTTATTTATCTGCGGGGGTATGCTTTTGTATGGGAGTTGCTGCGGGGGTTACGGGTGGGACTTGGTCGGTATGGGTGCTGCTGGCGGTAACGGCGGTCCGTAAAGTAGACGTCTGAGTCTGTCTGCGGATATTGAATATCCGTGGCGAAGGCTTGAGTGCTGCCTAGTGGGTTTGAGACTTTGTACGTTATAATAGAGGAGCGTAGGTCATTAATAAGGCCAGCTAAGGTGTCTGTAGGCTTGTAATAGGTGTACTTGTAGGGCTCTACTTCCTGGCAAGCCGTAATAAGTTTATTGTGCAGGAAGTTGTCTGTTTGAAGCTTAGTGTTAAGGCCGTGCTGTAGGTGCCGGAGGTCTTTAATAAGGATTTGTAGACACTCTATAGTTAATTTTTTAGTGTTCTTGTTGATTATGGTCCGTAGCTTAGTTGCATTCCATTAGGTAAGGATATTACGCCTATATTCCGGTCCTTTAAAGTAGTTATGGGTAGCTTTGTATAGCTTATTAAAGGGGACACCAAGGGGGTTGCTCTTAAGGTTGGTGTAGTAGTGGTTAAGTGCTAGGCCGCGCAGTATGGTAGAGTAGGCTTGGCTAAACTCTTGTTTAGGAATATTAGCCTTCTGGCAGAGGTCCGTAAAGATAGTTAGTTTAAAGTTAAAATTATCATTTTTACCACTGTACTTAGATTTGTTGGTATAGAGCTTGGCTAGGTTAGCTAGCTCCTTGCCGTAGGTCTTTACTTAGGTGGGTTACGGATCTATAACTTGCGGATCTGTGGCTTGTGGGTATATGGCTTGTGGATCTGTAACTTAAATAATAGGGGTAATTTAGTCCGTATTTTGGTTTATAGGGGTGTTGTGATCCGTAACTTGAGAGTAGGGTATATTTTGGCCAATAAGGTCAAGTCTAAAGTCGCTTGGGTTTGTGGGACGAATTTGGTTAAGTGGGTTAGGTATAAGGCTAGCGATTATATTAAGTTTGGAAGAAGTAAAGAGTTTTTTAGTTTCTTAGAACTGGTCTAGGATTTCCTCTTTAGTCTATTCCGTTTAGTCCTTCTTGTGTATTGTGTTGTATAAGGACTGTGTAATAGTAACTTGTTTATTTCTTTTAACCTATACACCTTAGTCACGTAAAAGGGTTTGTAGTTTATAGATGGTAATAGGGTTGCAGGCCTTAAAAATAGCTTTTGTAAAGTCCGCAAAGTCTTCCTGGTATTGCTCCTATAGGTTGTTATTTATAAGCTTAAAGTGTTTGTATTTAAGGATTTTGAAACTAATGTAGTCGTTAATATTGTTTATAGACGTAACGTTAACTCCTTATCTCCACTTCTTTTAACCTTTACTAACTTGCTTGCTAATATCTGCCATACTATAGTGTAGTGTGGTGCGTAGCGGGTGGTAGCAGCTTATAATGGGTGGGGGAGGTCTTGTAACGGTCCGTAAAATCGATTAACAGGTCCGTAATGGTTTGTAAGAGGGTAGGGGGTTTCTGCAAAAGGTCCAAAGAGGTTTAAGGTTCGAGGGGGTTAAGGATAGGGGTTCCGTATAGGTCTGTATTTGCGTCTATAACTTCTGGTAAACTGTACTAAGACTTAAATAAGTATATAGAGTTGGAGATAAGTCTGTAATCCCTAACTTCTGACCTTCCAGTAGGTCGTACTAGGAGTCTGAACAGGTGGTTGCTGTCGTGTGTATTGCTTAGGGGGAGGTATTAAGTGATTGCTAATCTGTGCGCGCTCACTAATCAGTGTTCGTACTAACTTAATAGCACGAGTAAGTTGTATCCACGGGCACGAAATACATATAGTATCATATGCTTGTTTGGATGGTGACTGTTGATTGTATAAAGCAGACTACGTAGTCTATATACTGATGCGCCTCCCCCCTGATTGGTCAGTGCTTCAGAAGTGCACCAGACGCGTAAGCGGGTAGTTGGTGCACCAAACGCGTAAACGCGTACTCGGCGTACCCAACGCATAAGCACGCGGTTGGTACGACAGGTGCTGTAATTATACACTTTATAATAGTTCCATTAACTGCTTTATTTAATTAGTAAAGTTATATACATTAATTAACTAGATCTATTTAATTATGGGTCCTATTATATTAATATTAGGTTATAGCTTAAATCTAAGTTAAGGGTCTTATCTATAGGTTACATAAAATAGTGTTACGCCTATTAATACGTTAATTGTATTATTTGTAGTAAAATTAGCTAAAGGTAGCTATTTTTCCTAGTTATTTTACAAGTAGAAGCAGTATATTTATAAGTATTATTTTATAATCGCGTTTATAATTTTAGTTTAGCTATCTATCTTTAAATATAATATAGTTAAAAGTTATATTTAAATACTTAATTATTTATATAGAGCTTGCTAGAAGTCTAAAATAGACTAGCTTCTATAGTTAGATACTATTAAGTTAGAAAGTCTATATAGCTTAAAGACGTGCTTAATAAAACATTTAGCTACTAATATCGCGTTAATTAAGTCTATGGGTATTATATATCGCATTTTTATAAGATAGTTAATAACTACTATAATATTTATAAACCTATTACTGCTAGGCAAGTTAACTATAAAGTTAATTAAAATATCACGCTATCTTTATATTAAAATTAGTAGCGGTTAAAGTACTCCTTACTTTTTTATATAAGAGGTCTTTCTATATATATATATCCTATATACTTAAACATATTTTTATATATAGTTATATATTATAGGCTAGTAGTATACTTATTAAATAATCTTATAGGTCTTTATATAGCTAGAGTGCCCTACTATAGGGGAGTTATATATAAATTTAAGTATTTTAAATTATAAAGGTTTGGAATTTAGAGCTACTATCTTCTATTAATAGTATAATTAATTATTTTATATTTCGCATTTAGCGAGTATAATATTCTTACACTATTATTTTCCTATTTAAATCGCCTTTATTATATCTACTATCTATATATTATTCTTATATTTATATTCCATTAGCTTATTTATTTCTATTAAGTTCTATATTTAGGAATATAGGATATAGTTTTCTAAAATATTTAGGGGGTAATCAAATCTATAATTAATTTATAATCCGTTTATCTAAAGCATTTATAAGTAGGTCCTATAATTATTATATTAATATGTTAGGCTTTTAATTAAGTTTACCTAGTTAGTATATAATCTTAAAGCCAAATTATAAGAGGTATTTGGCCTAACGAATTTGGCGCTATATTAATTGCTTTATAGTTATAAAGTACTACAGGTTCTTATAGTCCGTTAATATATATATTAGGAACAATAATCCTTTAAGCTTAGGACGCCATTATTTAAAGTATTTAACGATTATAAGTAGTTCTTTACTATATATCTTATAGTTTAATTTAGTAGGGGCGAGTTTTTAGAAGAGAAAGGCCACTAGATATAGCTCGCCGTTCTTATTATATTGCAATAATACTCCCCCTAGGGCATAATTAAACGAGTTTATTTTAACAATATATTTAAAATTAGGGTTAAAGTAGGTAAGAATTAGAGTGGTTATAAAGTAATATTTTAAGTTATTAAAAGCTTATTTATATCTAGCGGTCTATTTAAATTTTATATTCTTCTTTATTAGGTTTACTAATAGTTAGGTAATTTTTAAAAAGTAGTTAATAAATTAATAATAGAAGTTTATAAATTCTAGAAATCCTTAAATATTTTATAAATTGCTAGGGCTTTCCTAGTTTATAATTATAGTGACTTTTTTAGGGTCTATTTTAATTCTATTACGGGATATAATTAAGCCTAAATATATAACCTTAGACACGTGGAACTTATATTTCTTAATATCGCATTATAAACCCGCATTTTATAGGCGTTTAAGAACCATTCTAATATATTTTTAATATTTAGAGAGCAAGGATAAATAGATTAAGATATTATTAATATACGTGGTAATAAATATATTAAGGAATTTATAAAGTGTATTATTAATATATTACTAAATCCCGAAGAAGAATGGGCACTCGCTTTAGACTATATCCCCATCCAGATACAGCTAGATTTGGATATTAAGGCGCAACCAAGTAGCAAAAGATACGCAATAAGGAAGCTTAAGACAGATAGTTTCCTTAATACAGTTGAACAACAACTTTAAGACCTAGAAGAAATCCACCCAATACCAAACGAGCAAGGCTTATTAGCTACCCCTAAGGAAATTAACTAAAGACTAGAAAGGATCCAGGCAGCAATTAAAAACGGGCTAGAAGAGCACTGCCCGGTCTTAAGACCGGGCCCCTACGGGCAATACGCATAGTCCGTATAATACGCGGTTCTTATTGCTAGCCAATAACGAGTAAGAAGGAAATATATAAGCAGCCATAACCCTAAAGACAAGAGACAATACAAAGACACGAGAAACCAGTTAAAGAATACCCTAAAGAAAGAAGTAAGGAACAACTAGAGATGGTTTATAAACAAGCACACTTTTAACCCAAGCCTCCCCTATAACAAAGGCCTTTGGGCTATAGCAAAATAGGTAAAGAAAAAGGCAGGGCGCCTAGTAGAAGACCTACACCTACCACCCCTATAAAGAGCAGGGGAATTGTAGGCTACTAATAATAACGATAAGAAGGTAAAGATCCTTATAGAAAGGTTCTTCCCCTAACCGGCTCCGGCAGACCTTAGTGACATTATAGGTAAAATACTGGTGACTTACCTAAGGGTTAATAGCGACATAACAATAGAGGAAATGGCCAGAACTATTAGCCGCCTTTTAAATAATACAGTACTAGGACTAGATGGGATTCTAAATAAGGCCTTAAAAACCTATGGACCACTTATAGCACCCTAGCTTATAGATATAGCCAGGGCATGCTTTACTATAGGCTACTACCTATAACTTGGAAGATCTATAATAACGGTTGTTCTATAGAAAGAAGGTAAAGTAGATTACTTAATCCCAGGAAGCTACTGCCCTATTGCCTTAGAAAACACCCTTAGCAAGATCTTAGAAAAGGTAATAGCGGACCGCATAGCAGATATGGCTAAGGAACACGCCCTACTACTATAAAGCTAAATACGGGCAAGAAAGAACCGCTTAACACTATTAGCACTTACGCTACTCGCTGCCACTATTAAATCCGCATGGGCGATACAAAGGGACTTTATAGTATCAATACTCAGCCTAGATATTAGTGGCGCCTATAATAACATACCCTATAAGCGTCTCCTATATATCCTTAGGGCAAAAGGCTTCCTAAAATAGATTATATAATTTATTTAAAGGTTTATAGGTTAGAAAGAAATATTACTAGTCTTTAGCGGATACTAGAGCCCCCCTATTATAGTTATAACAGGAATACTATAAGGATTACCCCTCTCGCCTATACTCTTCCTTTTCTTTATAAGTAACCTACTTAACTCCTTTAAGGAAGGGGCGACCTAGGGGATAGGTTTTATCAATAATATAAACCTAATTATATATGGGCCAATGGCCGCAGAGAATTGCAGAATACTAGAGAAAGCTTATAACACCTATATAGAATAGGCAAGACGACATAGAGTCCAATTTTTACTAGAGAAATACCAGCTAATCTACTTTATAAGAAAACGCAACTAATTTACAGATCTCTAGCATATAATTTACATTTAAGGCTTTAGGGGTTAACTAGTTTAGGGCCTAAGGGTATTAGGAGTATGGGTAGATAGTAAGCTTCGGTAGAGCGCATATATAGCATAAGCAGCCCATAAGGGCTAAGTATAGTATATTATATTATCTAGGATTGTTAATTCTATATGGGGTCTATGCTTCTAGAGGTCACGCCTACTATATATAGCAGTTGTCCGGCCAACCATAATATATAGGTCCAGTATTTAGGCTATTGGAGAATCTGAGAAAGGCCCCCCTAAAGCGCTCCTTAAACTACTCTAAAAGGTCTAAACAGCCTACCTCTAGAGTATAATAGACGGATATAAGTGAACAGCTATGGCACTGCTTAAGAAGGAAGCTAATATTCCCCCCCTATAACTATATATTAAAGCCGCTGCAATGTAAAGGGCGTAAAATAAACGCAACTTTAATATTATAAAGTATATTAAGACACGCCTAAATAGACTATAGAGGGACCCTAGGGCGCCCTATAGGAGAATAAACCAATAATCCTAAAGTAGGGAAGATATATTAAAGAAACAGGTAAAGAAAGTAGAAGAAGAATAGTACTGCTTTAGGGCCTAGGCCTATATAGAGGAAGAAGGAAGACGCATAAGAGGCCAGTAAAGATAATAGCAAGTAAGAGAAAGGAGCTAAAGTAGAGTATAAAAGAATGCCGGGAAACCATCTACCGTAATATAATACTAGCTAGACTAATACTAGAGAGGCGTATAGGAGTTAAAGGTATAGAGGCTAACTAAGGTAAGAGAAACCTAAGCTGTAGCATAGTTAATGCTATAGGGGGTAAACACTCTAGGGCTCCAAAAAGGCCTAATAAAGGTAGAAAATATAATAGCAACACTCTTAAGAATAGGAATAATAGGACTAAAAGACTGGCTTTACTGGGTGGGTGTCCTAGTAGGTAGCCTAAGATATAAATGTAGCTGGCCAAGATAGACACTAAAACACATAATACTGTTATACCCCTTACGCACTAACTAAGAAATAATGCTCTTAGTAGCTGGCACAGAGAACTATAATACACTGCTCTTAATACAAAAAGGCCTTAAGGCGGTTACCCAGTGGCTTATTAGCCAAAATGTACTAAACCAGTTTTGGGTTGCAAAGGAAATGGTAATAAAGGGCGGGGGGGTAAGCAACGGGCGCCCCCTAATAACTCTACAGTAGTAGAGTAAAGTTTGCGATACTAGCGCGTCTATAGGCTTGTTACGGCAGTAGTGGTTCCTAAGGAGGTTAAAAAGTAAGGTAGTAGAGCACTATAGGCGACTCGCAGGCGCCTCACAGGCGCCTTATAGGCGAGTCCTAAAAGGCGGGGAGATGGATCACGGGGTTTTCTCAAATAGAGTTTTCTCCCTATATATATATAAGGAGTAGTCCGCGTGGGCCCAATAGGGATCCAAATCGGACGTTAAGTAATGAATAATAATAATATATTACTAAAATATACTAGGACTATTTTTTATACTAAATAGCATTACTAGGTATTTAAAGAGTCCCCATTATATACGGAAAGCTATATACTTTTTATCTCTTTTATATATATAGATTTTATTAAAGGTAGTAATTATATTAAGCTTTATAAAGTATTGTGCCTTTACTAAGCGGTTAAGTGTCTCTTAAATTAGGGGAATTAGATATTAGTTTTAAATTATAATTATATTTAGGGCTTAATAATTAATATAGAATCTTAAGCCTTCTTCTAGCTTTTTAATAAATAGTATAGGTAAGCTAAATAGAGATTAACTAAGGTAAATAAATCCTTTTTCCAGATGCTTATTAAGGTATTATTATATTATAAGTAGTTCTTCTTACAATATACTATATAGCGGACTAAACTTTGGTATTATACTAGGCTTAAGTTCTATCTTAAAATTATACTTATCTTAGTATGAGGCTAGTTAATTTATAAATTATTTTTTAAACTTATTAATTAGATTATAATACTCTTTAGGTATAAGAGGCCGAGGATTAGTATATTATTTTAGTTTTAGTGCTTTTTTAATGTCTTCTATAGTTATAGTAAAGATTTTATAATTTTATCTTTTTGCTAATAAGATAAAAGGTGCGGTCTATATTATATGAATTTTAAGAGGTTTTAATGGAATATCTTTATATTCTTTACTATAATCGGCAGTTATAGATTTATAGTAAGGGCAATTTATATTATATTAAATTTAAATAGTTATATATATGTTTGTAGGGCAAATAGTTTTTTAAGTAATAACTTTAGTATTTATTTAACCCAACTAATTAAGGGGTTGTGTCGCTTTAGCTATCTATATCTAAGTATAACTTTATATTACTTTAAGGGTGTTATAAATAGGAAAATATATTTAAGGTGTTTACCTATCTACATCTTTACTAGAGCGTAGTATATTAGTTTACTATATATTAAGGGTTTACTATTAAAGCTTTATAGGCCTTAGGGCTTATTAAGTTTCTTTAAATTTAGTTGTTAAGTTTTTATATAGTTTGTATTAATAAAGCCTATACTAGTGGCTCCGCTATCTATTAGAATTTATACTTTCTTCTATTTTTTAAGTATTTAAATTTCGTCAAGTATATTAAGGAAGCTATATTATATATTAGCGCTAAAAGAGCCTAGACACTTATACTCTTCTATTTTTTATCCTAAGGCGCAACTTAGACCTAAAATAATTTATTTTCTAAGTTAACTAAAGGCGAGATACTTTATAGCAACTAAGTATAATTTATAGAGCGAGTATAATTTAAGGACTAAGAGGAATTATAGCAGACCTTTTTAAAAGGATAGGTTTGACAATTCCTTTAAATATATCCCTTTTTACCGCATTTAAAACATTCTCTATTTATGGCTGAAATTCTTTATTTATTAGTTTCTAAAGGTATATAGGATTAAGCGGCATTAAGGTCTATAGGGTTATATATAGGGCTTTTAGGTTTTAGAGACGTGTCGCGCTTTAAAGTATATACTAGTTTTATAGAGTTTTAAATATAAAGTATAGTTAGCTTTAGAGAACAAGTCTATTTATTATATTAAAGGTTCTTATTAATTTATTAATATATTATAGCAAATTTAGATAGATTTTTTAACAGTTCCCTACCTACTAACTAGACTCTACTTTTATCTAAAATAGCTTATTAAAGAGCAGCGACTCTAGCGGCTTTATTTTAATCTAGTTTGCTAACTAGGCCAAAAAATTCCAAAAAGAAGCCAGTAAAGTCTCGGTTCTATTATTATAGGATTTTAATTTTAGTAATAGGGAGCTTTTTAGATTTTATAATAGGTATTAGGTTTATTATATGTATAGGTTAAGCTACTATTACTAGTTTAGTGTTCGCATTTAACGGAGTAGGTTTAAATACCGCTATTTTAATCTTATTTATAGGTATTATTGTTAGGGTCTTTAATATATATGCCTTAGCGTTACGGAGTTCTTTATAGAGTACTTCTATTAATTACTAATACTAGGCCTTTAATGTAGCTTACTATTAAGCTAAGGTATCTATAAAGGACCATTATATTATAGTTAACTATTCCCTAACTAGAGATATAATACTTATAGTTATTAAAAGGGATTTAGGTTTATTTACCATTTTAATAGTAGCTGTTTTAATATAACGTAATATAAGAGCGCGAAGAGACTTTAGGGAAGATTTAAAGGAATAATATAAATTCTATCTAAATTTAAGGGTATATAGCTCTTATAGAGTATAAGACATTATATAAAAAAGAGAAAGGAATAATAAGAGAATTGTATAATTAAACAGTTAGGGGTTTTAGTAGTTAATATATGCGTATATATATATACGGTTTTTAACGGACTTTAGTGTTACAGCGCTAGTAGAAAATAGTAGATTGTGGCGGATAATTATAGACAGTTGCAGATAGTTATAGATAGTTGCAGACAGTTTTAAACAGTTATCTATTAAGTGTTTCACCGAGATATTTCTACTATAACTGGGCTAGTCCCGTTAATTGGTGGATTACCGCAGTTAAGAACTAATTTAAGGTTAATAACGCTAACTATAAGTATAGGCGATATACGCGCTAGGCTATTAAAGGTCTTATAAAAGAAAAGATAATCACTTAGCTAGTTTATTACTGGTTAGGTACTAAAAATAAAGGTCCTTTACTATAGGAGGAGTTTAAAACTATAGTCTTAGACTAGATTAGGAACCCCATAGTAAGACGCTTTAATAATACTATTATGTACTATACGGCCGTTATAAAGAAGAACTAAAGGTTTAATATCTTCCTAGCCTATATATATAGCTTAGAGGACCGCTTCTTATATACCCCTTTTATTAATTCTAAGCAATAGACAGACTTTTAGTTCTTATACCTCCTAACCTACCTATAATTAGAGCTCTTCCGCTAAAACTTTATTAAACAGGTAAGAACCACTAAAGACCTCTTTACTAAAATCTACTATATAGAGTAACTGCTTAACACTATAAAGCTTATAGAAGATTATATAGTTAATAGCGGCAAATCCTTATGCTTAAAGCGCAGTTATAGTATAGGCTTTATAGAGTTAGGTTTAGGAAACAGAGTCTAAAAAGGGCGACACTTTCTTAAGCAAACTCCTGGGGAGACTACTTAAAAGCTAAATAGCTTAGAGGATCCCTTAAACGCTAGTACTACACATATAAGTTAAAAAAGATATATAGGTAGCCACTGTAAAAAATAACTAAAAGCAAGCTAGTAAAGATAAGTTAGGCCAACATTTAGAAAACCTAAAGCTTTAGTAGTATATCTCTTTTAACTATAACTAGGGCCTAATATAAAGGGAGAGAAGAAACGTATTATAGTATACGTCGCAATAGATATGCCCTAGGGTAAAGTCCGCCTATATTGCTTATATAATAATAGGTACTAAATTAACCTTATTAATTAAGACGTTGTCTATAAGTTAACTAACCTATATACTACGCGCTATATTTATATAAGCCTATTATATATTTCCTTAATAGTAACTAGATAATAATCTAGAATACTTATAATCTAATAGTTACCACTAGCAACTTCTAGGGTACCCCTAATACTATTAGCCCCCAGACCTTTTAGGGTGGCTTATTTAATAGTTATAGTATAGTTTTTAGATATAATTAGCTCGCAGAAGCAGATCTATTAATTAGCTTTTATTCTAGATAATTTATCTAGGGTACTTTAGACCCTAGACGCCTCTAAATAGTCATCCTTAATACACTCCTAGTAGATATTAAGACCAGTAATGCATATAACTATTTTATTAGTTACATATGTTATAATTACTATATAATATAACTAATTACAATTAAAATCAATCTTTTGATTATAATTGCGATTTTATAATCAATATAATCACCTATAGTAAGAATGTGTAGGAATAGAATATAGTAATAGGGCTTTAGTGTTAAGAGTTGCTTCTTAATTTTCCTATATAATAATTAGCATTTACTATAAAGCGCTAAGCCCATATTTTTATATACAAAAAACGTCTATACGGGCTTTTAAAAAAAGTTAATATATCTGCGCCAACGCGTATCTTATCTAGAGCTCTTTTTCAATCACTATCTACCTATATTTTTATACCTATATACTTACTATATCTTTCTTATAACACAAACGCGCACAAGCCTCCACCTAAAAGCGACTATAAGAAGAAGAACCTAATTCTATTTCCCTCCTTAGTAACTATAAATTGCATAAGTCTAATAATATAATGCTTATCTATAAGTGTAACGGGCTTGTATAAATGCTTCTAAACCAAAGCTTGTAGATTGCTACTATATAAGAATACTAAGCTAAGGAGAAGAAGGAGAAGAAGACTGTTAGAGGCTGATAAGATATAAGGGTTGCTAAGGCGCTAGTAGTAGACGAGCTAATAGTAGGCGAGCTAACAGTAAGAAATAGTAAGAAATAGTACCAGACAGTATGTGATAATATAATAGGTGGCAGAATATAGCAGAACTTGGTAGAATTTGGCAGGTAACGCGCCCTAGCACCGTTACATCACCACCCTCTCCCAAAAAAGCCTGCCCTTAGGCTTTATCTAAGTTCTTTATTATTGTCTAAATTATTATAGTTATCTAACCCCTCTTCCTAGCATTTAATCCAGCTGTTTAACTTATGTGGTAGTGTAGGGAAGTCTAGGTAGGCTAGGTGGAAATCTTATAGTTTATGGGGAGAGTACTTAAAATTAGATGTGGAGTACTATTCTGGATCTTTGTTATGACCTACCTAGCTTATATAGTATTTTAAGGTACTATGGTCCTTCTTAACTGCTAAGATCTTTTTAACTTCCTATTCTTTATCTTCTGCAATCTAAATTAGTAGTAGGGGGTTGTTGTACTATCTAGGTAACAGGTTATCTATGGCCTTTTATAGTCAGTCTAAAGAGAAGATAGGGTGGATTTTTATTAACTTTAGTAGCTTAACCTTAAAAGAGTGCCCTACCTTCTTAGGGATCTTATAGGGGCTAGCCATTTAGTGGTCTAGCTTGCGGCTTGGCCTCTGGGTCTTTTAGTTCTTTATTAACACCCATACCTTATCTCCTATGTAGAAGTCTACCTCGCAATAATGTTGGTTTATATTGGCCTCTTTCTTCTCTTATACCTTTTTTATAATTGCTTAGGCGGTCTCCTAGGCTCTATACATTCTCTTAGTAAATGCCCAGGCCTCTTTATAGCTAAGGCGTTTGCGGGCTGTTATAGGTTCTATAGGTCTATCCTAATTAAAAGATGTTTATGGTTTGTATCTATAGAGTAACTTAAATGGTAATATTCCTATACTATTATAAGGGAGCATAAGCTGTGCGTAGTCTATTATAGGTAGTAGTTCTAACTAGTTGTCCTAGTAGTAGCTAATAAAGGGGCGGAATCGCTGGTTAAGGTACTGGTTTATAATCTTAGTTTGGCTATTAGTCTAAGGGTAAAATGCAGTAAAGAGCTTAATTTGGATTCTAAGGATATAGTAGAATTTGTCCTAGAAGTCTAATATAAATTGGGGTCTATAGTTAAAGATAATTAACTTAGGAGCGCCATGGATTTGGTAGATGTTATTAACATATATATAGGCTATGTCCTTTGTAGTTATAGTCTTAAAGCAAGGGAGGGAAATGGCTTATTTACTAAGTTGGTTAACTACTATAAAGGCCATATTGTAGCCATGTTTATCCTTTAGGAATAATTTAAAGTCTATTATAATATATTGCTAAGGGCGTTTAGGGACTAGTAGTAGTTGCAGCTATCTAGGAGTTTGGTCTCTGGGGGTATTTATATATTTATAAGTATAACAATTTCTAATAAACCGTTCTATATTAGACAGGAGTCCTTACTAATAGTAATAAGGTAATAGTAGTTAGTGGGTCTTGTCTTAACTAGGGTGCGCTGTAAAGACTTAATAGTAGGCTTTACGGATTAGCTCTGTTTATAGGTTGTTAATATCTAAACCTATAGGCTATTTTTAGTATAGGAGCAGTCTATCTTCTATTTCTAAATTAGGGTTACCTTCTATAGCTTAATCACGGAGGGCTTTTAGGGACTTGGCTGTGTGGTTTATGGTTAGGATACAGTTAATTAATCCTATTAGTTTATCTAGGATCTCTCCTTTTATAGGCGCCAGCTCATTCTGTTTAGGGCTTAGTTCCTTAAGGATATATTAGTTAAGCTGTTTGGGGCGGAGGAGGGCATGTGTCTAGTGCTAAGCCTTTAGCTTATCCTGTAGTCCCATATCCCGTTCTCTCTAGGTAAGGGTATTAGCTTTAAAATTTTGCCTACTAAGGTAGTATATAATTATAAAGAAGAATTGGGAGAGTATTTTAGCCCACCTAGCCTATTAACTGGTAAGCTGCTTTATTGTTATAAAATACTTAAGGGCTTTATAATTAGTATAGACCTTAATTTAAGAGTTAATTAGGGGGAGGGGGTAGCGGTCTTTCTAAGTAATAGCGTTTAGTTTCTAATAGTTAATGCAGAAATAAAGGCCCTTATTAGGTTTCTTTATAAATAAAATAGAGGAAGTAAAAGGGGCCTAACTTAGTTTAATAAATCCCTTATAGAGGTTATTGATTAAGTACTGCTTAGTTGCTTTTAGTTCCTCTATAGTTTGCTAGTAAAGGGGGCTATAGCCTAGAGAGTTATCGGCCTCTAGTTAAATCTTATAGTTATAGGTTTAGTAGAGAGGTAGTATATCTAAGGCTGCTTTTAAGAATGCGTCTTTATGGTCTAAGAGATATATAGAGAGGAGGCGTTTAACTAGCTCCTTATTAGTTTCCTCTACTAGCCCATTTTCCTTCTTATTAATAATCTGGTTAATTTTATATAAGTTAGTTGTAAAGACCTTATTATCCTTCTAATATATATTAAAGTGGAAACCTATAGCGCTAATTACCGTAATATCTACTATAGGGAGGTTATGTAATAGTAGGGGTATCTATAGCCTAGGGGGCCTTTGGCCTATTAGCGTGGTCTTTACTCCTTTTAGCTCTTATTACATCTTCCAAAAGTTATCCTCCATATCCTATTAGTATATCCTCTTCCCTATTAGCCAGATCTTTATAATTTAGAAGTTGTCTATATTACTATCTATTTTACTTCTATAAGTAGAGTCCTCCTTAACTGCAGTCCTTTAAGGGAGTATCCTTGTTGGTATAGAGTTCCTACTAGCCTTATAGTGGGCGTCTTCTTAAGTAAAGGCTAGGTTACAGTCCCTAATATCCTACTAGTAAATAGGGTCGGCCTTTGCGACTAATGTCTTATAATTAGTACGGATTTCTCTAATAAAGGAGGGTAACTTTGGTCTATTCTCCAGCTAGACAAACTATCTTTATTAAACGTTCAGCTAAATATTAAAGTAGGACATCTATTTTTGGCCAAGGATTATATTATAGGACCCTAGATCTAGGATACAGAAGGGGATACCAAACTAGTGTTATCTGTTAATAGTAATATATAGTTTTAAAATATAGGTAACCAGCTTACTGGCTTGGCTATTATGGCCTTTTACTTAAATAGGCTTCTTTAGTTAGGTAGTATTTATATTTAAGAACTTAGCAACATTATTTATATAAGTAGTATTTATAAAGGTAAAGCTATTTGCTCTAGTATTAACAAGAGCAGTTATATTAACTCTATATCTATTTTAAGATACTATATATGGAACTATAAAGTGTTTTCTACCTATTAGCTAACTTAAATTAATCTCTTTAAGATTAATAGGATACCCTAGGGGGAAGTCTTTCCCTAGGGTTCTTCTTTTCCTAACTTATTAGATATTTCTTCTTTCTCTATTTCCTTAATATTACCTATATCCTTTAGCTCTAGGCAGGATATAGCAAAGTAACTATCCTTTCTATAATTAAAGCACGTAACCATAGCAGGGTTAATTGGGGTATTATAATAAGTATTAGCTAAAGGCATGGTATATAGCGATTTAGACGAGGCTTGTAGGTAGGTAGTTGTAACCGCTTTAGTATAAGGGTAGTTATGGTTTGTCTTTTAACGCTAGCTCCTATTAGTATAGTAAATAGGTTCTGGTTATTGCGGGATCTCTTTAGTTAATTAAAATAAGCATTAATTTATTTTAGTTCTAAATCTAGCAACAAATATTAGGTTGCAAGTCTTTGGTAGGTTAGTAGGTTATTTAAGGCTACTATAATTTTCTCTTGTAGTTGGACTGTTAGCTTATTATATAGGTCCAAATAGTAGTTCTTAAGGGGAACCTAGCCTTTACCTACTAGGTGTAAGAATTAGGTCTAGAACTTAGTAAAGGATTAGTTTAATTTTATTATTAGGCGGTTATAGTTATAATACGTATCCTATACTTTATTTGGATTAATATAGATAGTAGCTAGATGCTATATTATCTTGTTAATAGATATAAACTAAATAGGTAACTTGTCCTTAAACTTGGCCTAGAGGTATTACTAGGCATCCCTAATAGTTTAACTAAAGAGGTAGAGTATTTTAGCTTCTTTAGAGGGGAAATAGTTATAGTTAACATGGAGCTTTCCTTATACTTAAATCCTCTAATTCTTAAAGGTAGGGTCTATTCTGTTAGATAGCGGTTAAGGGTTAGAGAGCTTAACGGACTTTAATTATTTTGTTATTATGTCTATACTCTTTAGTATATTATATTTGGTTAAGTAAATGGGTTAACTAAGGCTTCATAAAGAGGAGGCTGGGCTATTTTATAAGGTAGTAAGGCTTTCTAGAATCTCCTTTAAAGTCTCTTATATACTTGGGCTTAAAGATAATTAACTTTCTAATTAGCTATAAGGGCATAAATCTGCTTATATACATCTGTAATATTATTATTATCTTTAATTTCTAATCCTAATTAGATCTTATGTTCCTCTTAGGTAGAGGCAGGTCTTTTAGATAAGCTTACTTTAGGTGCCATTATTAGCTTTCTAGGGTTTATTAGAATTATATAATTTGGTTTTAATTCTGGGGTTCTTTTAGGGGTTAGGTTAAGTATAGTCTAGCCTATAAAGTGGGATATTATTAGGGCCTTCCTAGGCGTAATAGTGTAAGTTTTTTAATATCTAAGTATAATGCGTTAACGCGTTGTTGCAGACGAAGGTCTTCTTTTAGGATAGAATATTATTAAGGCCTTCCCAGGCAATATAGGGAGAGCTTAGTATAATGTAACGGGCTTATATAAATGCTTCTGAACCAAAGCTTGTAGATTGCTACTATATAAGAATACTAAGCTAAGGAGAAGAAGGAGAAGAAGACTGTTGGAGGCTAATGAGATATAAGGGGTTGCCAAGGCGCTAGTAGTAGATAAGCTAATAATAGGCGAGCTAACAGTAAGAAACAGTAAGAAACAGTACTAGATAATATACGATAATATACGATAATATAACAGGTGGCAGAATATGGCAGAACTTGGCAGAATTTAGTAGGTAATGTACCCTAGCACTGTTATAATAAGAATCCTAACTACTAAATTAACACACCTAAAGCTAAAAGGAGGAGGCTATAAGAGGATAAGGAGCTTTAGTTTTATGCTTTACTAAAGCCTCTACCTAGTAAACCTAACTGGGGTAATTCTAATTAAAAGATCTTCTACTGTAAGCGGTGCTTAAAGGACAATACCAGCGCCATTACTTTCTAGTATTACCTAAAAAATAAGTATAAAGTTGTCTATATACTAAGGAAGGCTAAAGTTAACGTTAATACTAAAGCTATATTAGCTGCCTTATTTATAAAATAATAATAGGAAATAAAGGAGAGTAGAAGGGATCTAAAGGTTATAAGAATCCTTAAGAAAGCTATAAGTAAGAAGGACTTTTTAGATTCTCTCTGCCACCTTATTATTACTTATAACCTTCCTTATTTAATTACTAAATGGCCTAAGTTTTAGACCTTTCTATACGTCTATAATTATACACTAGTTAGTATAAATAGCTTACTCTTAAAATCGCGAAACTCCATGCCTTAACTACTGAGTAAAATGTTTATGGTTTATAAAGATCTTATTAGAAAGAAGCTCTCTACAGCTCTCTTAAAGCTTTACTTTATAACTAACTATTAAACAGCGCTAAATAAGATGGCTTTTTAGGTGGTAACTGTTTACTTTATTAATACGGTTAGGCAACTTTTAAAGGCAATACTTGCTCTATAAGAGTATAAGGAAAGCTATAGTAATAAGTAATAGGCAGAGGTACTTATTTAGGTGCTTAAGGAGTATAAGATTAAGGCGAAGTAGATTGGCTATATTACTAGTAAATTTCCGTCCTCTGCCTTTACTACTACTAAGCTCTTTACTAACTATACTAAATATAGGTAATAACTATGGCAGCAATAATAAGCTCTATTAATTTCTATAAAAGTGCTTCCCTACTTAGATTACTGTTTACTGCTAGATTCGCTATATTAGCTATATTATTAACCTCGCTATATAAGCCTTTCTTTTTATTAAAAACTAAGAAGCTATAGAGCTTATAGTATAAGCTATAGACGAGCTCTAGGCTGTAGAGTAGAAGCTTATAATTAAGTTAAAGAACGAATACTATTAAGACAAAGTTACCTAAGCTAAGTGGTAAGAGATAGGAGCCTTAGGCAAGATCTATAATATAGCTATTTAGTTTAGAGCTTTAATAAAACAATATTAAAGCTTTTTAAAGCTCGCCTATAAGATAATACCGCGCAATAATAATATATAGTAGAACTTATAGCTTACTATACTAGAATTAGCAATTAATCTTAAGAGCTTAATTTAAGTCTTTATTAAAAAGAACTCCGCAAATCTATCTAAAAATTAGCTTAGTAATAATAAGTAGGAGACTATTTATAAACAGTCGCAATCTTAAAGTTTTTTAAAGACGCTACAAAGTCTATAGAAAGCGATTAAACTATATCTAATAAGGTTCTATAAAGCATAGATTTCCTTATAAATTATATTAAAAGCAAGCAGAAAGAGCACGCTTTTAATTAAAATTTCTTAGCGTCTCTACTTACTATATAGATTGCTTTTAATAAGCACTATAATTTAACTAATTAGACTCCTGCGTATACCGCCGCCTTACTCCTTAACCTAATGCTTTAAAAATAATATCTAAATAATTACTAGAGGCCACTAGAACTTTATAATAAAGGTATAATTAAGTAAGTGGTTAAATCTGCCTAAAGGCTTTAGTAAAAGGAATATAAGTATACGCTAATTAACGGTAATAAGAATTAACCAGTTAACCTAGATCTTATTACAAACACCTATATATAGAAGTATCTATATTAACTTAAGCGGGCCTCTATAGAAGATAAATTTAAACGGTTTATTACTATATATATATCTTCTCTTTCTAATATTATCTATTCTAACTATTTAGTAGGCAAAGCCTCTATAATTAATTACTATATCCTCCCTTACTTAGTAGCTTAAACTAACTTAACATACTAAATACCCACGCCTCTTATAGATAGCCATTAATATCCTCTTTATATTAGCTATATTAGCTAAAGCAGAATATATCTTCTCTAGCGCTTAATAAATAATATTATAGAAGTAATTAAGGCTTAGAGTAACAGTAGTAGAGCAATCTAAGTGTTTAAAAAGCTGGCTTTAACAAATTATTAAGTTAGGAGGCTTCGTAATAGTAGATATAGCTATTAAAGTTATTAACCTTAAAGGATCTATTAATAGAATAACAAGCTGTGATATAGGTAGGAGTATAGTAAGCAATTAGGAAGTAAATGAGGCAGCAGATAGATAAGAGAATTAAGTAGTAAGTATAACTTGCAGAGCCTCTCTTAAGTCAAGATCAATCTAATCCTAATTATGAAATTAGTATATAACTAAAATAATTAATATAATTAATTGGAATTATATAGGGCGATTTTATAAGAATTAAAATCTATAGGCCGATTACAGTTATAGTGATTATATGTATCCCTAATTAAGACTAGTAAAATAATCTATTTACTATAGCTAGAGACTTCGTCTTTATGCTAGTTATAAATATAATAAACAGTCTATTATTACTAGTGTAGTAGGGTAACATAGGCCACTGCTTAGTGCCTTGGCATTTTCCTATATATATTAAGCCTTCGGCTTCCCTCCTTATTATTACAAACCTACTAAAATACATTCCTTTCTTCTCTTCTTACTGACTACTTTCCTACTAATTAATTATAACTAATAACTGACTAACTAACAGACAGACTAACTAATAGACAGTATAGTAACTTCCTATCTAAGGGACACTATACCCTTTTATATTTTGGCATTCCATATAGGGATAACGGCAAGCTCTTTAGATTAAAAGTTTAGTGCTATATACAGTGGGGTGTCATAAGTGTCCGTGCTTTTCCCTCAACAAACTTTTGCAGTCCTCCTCCCTACTTTTTCTACCCTATCATACACCCATGCCACGTCGTGCGTTAGCTCCAATTAGCGGTAATATTCCTCATCATAAGGAGTTAACTCCATTCAAAAAAGGAGTAGTTATTGGCTATGCTGGTGCAGGAGTTAGAGCCTCTCAAATCGCGATCGCATTAAACCTCCCTAAATCGACGGTATGAGACACCCTACGAAATGCACCCCAACGACCACAAGACTTTTCTATTGCTTAAATCAGACGTCCTCTAGAGCATTTAGAACGAGACAAACATACGCTCTTAAGGATCGTTTGTATAAATCCTAGGATTACGTATAATAAGCTGGCGTTTAAGGCAGACCTTCCTATAAGCTAGAGTACATTACATTAAATATTACGCAAATACCATATTAAAAAATGGATAGCTAAGAAGCGCCCTATGCTTACACACAACTTAGCAAGAGCTTAATTAAGGTAGGCAATTAAACACTTAGTGTGGGAGTGCTTAAGGTGGAGTAAAATTATATGGAGCAATAAGTATTCGGCTAAGAAAAGCGCAGGCAAGCAACCTTCTTATATCTTTTATATACTAGAGCAGAAATGGGATAAAGATAAGATCAATACATATAAAAAGGATAAGGGGCATACCGTAATAGTATAGGCAAGCTTTTCTAGAGCTCTTAAAGCCTCTGATTTAGTAGTTATGGAAAGGGATAAGGAGGCACCCAAGGGGGGGTATTCTACCGGGTCATATATCAAAGTTTTGGAAGATTAGATACCCCAAATTTACAAGCCAGGCCTCTAATTTATGCAAGATAACGCTCCAATATATAAAGCAAGGATTATAGCCAAATGGTTTAAGGAAAACGTTATAGAGGTAATTAATTAGCCGCCCTACTCGCCCAATTTAAACCCAATTAAGCACGCTTGGGTATAACTTAAAGAAAGGCTCCATAAAAGGTTTCTATATATCACTCAAATACATAGGTTAAAGGAAGAGGTTATTAAGGAGCTATCTAGAGCTCTAGCAATTTGTTGGAGCAAGATTGCACCTAGTTTCTTTAAGTCGTTAATCGCGAGTATGTACAAGAGGTATATAGCTGTTAAGGAAACTAATAGGTGGCACACAAGATTTTAAACTCCAAAAAAAAGTCGCGATAGCTAGATTTATATAGCGATAAGCCTCATAAATATTTTAAAGCTCTAGAATCGATTTTATGGTTATTGCATAGTAATTTAGTAGGGGTTGTCACATTTGGTGGGGCCCGAGAGCGGACACTTATAACACCCCACTGTATATAGGAGATACGTAAGAATATACTACAATATAAGGGATCTTTTAGACCCTTACTTAGGTGCATACCTAGGGGCTCTTAGGAGCTGCCAAGGCTAGCCTTTAGCTAGCCCTTGGCACCTCCTTATAAGCTCCTTAGGCCTATAGCCCTTTCCCTCCCTATCGGTTCGTCTCCATATAAGGTATTGCTATACCTACCCTTATTACTATATCGCCCTCTTCCATTAACTCTCCTTATAACTTATACTCGGCTTACCTACTCCCTACTATACACCTAGGCAATAGCCTTACATTTAAATCGATTCTATACCCTTGCAGGTAGTAGCCGTATTAGAATTAGCGCTAGGGATGCTAACTAAGCTCTAGATATATTTTAAGGTCGAGCTCCGCATGCAATCTATATAGATATTAACCGCATCTACTATATTACAAATTAATTAATATTTGTTATCTACGTTATCTCTATTATTAATTAGACCTTTAAGATAGCTCCGCTGTAACCTTATAACCTTGTAATTCTAATAGGTTATAAGCCTGGGTAGTAACACCACTTTTAACTCCTAACTCAAAATCAACCCCTATAAATAACCTCCTCTACCTTAACCTTAACGATACCTATATATAATTACAAGGCCGGTAAAATTGTTATTTTTAATAGAGATAACTTTGCAGACTAGGAGCGCACCTATAAGACAGCCCTAATTATGGCAGAAGGATAGGATTTTATTACTAGTATAGAAGACCTAGCTTAAGTTAATTTAGCTAATAGGAGAAAAAGAAGAGGGGAAGCAAATAAGATTTTCTATAATTTAATAGGAGACGACCGTTAGGAAGAGATGTATATAATAATAAAGGAGTACAATATTTAGGGAATATGGGAAGGAATGAAGAAGTTTAATAAGTTAAATAATAAGGTCTATATCTCTAGACTTTATAGGGAGTTCTATAGCACTACATTCAACCCTATAAAAATGTGAATTATTAAGTTTATCTATATACTAAATTAATTTAAGATTAATCTAGCTTTAATACCTTAAGCACTTACCAACGATAATATTAAAGAGCAACTTCTCCTAGCCCTATTAAGCGATGTTATATGGTAGAATGTAAAGACCTAATATCTACAAGATAAACAAGACCTTAAAAGTTGCATTACCCTTCTTTAGGAGCAAGAGACTGCTCTTCCTATATAAGTATAAAATGCAGCACTTGTATATAAGAGGAAAGACAAACTTAGGGGGAGAAGGGGGAACTAAGGTTGAGGTCAAATAAGGGGCAGAGGTCGTGCTGGTAGACTCGATTATTCCTTATCACGTTATTGCTATAGCTTATTATCTTAAGTAAGCAAAGAGCTAAGATAACTAGAAAGAGACAAGTGCAGAGTATACTATTAGAAAGGTCACTATTAGAAAGACTGTCCCCTGCTTAAATAATTCTAATTTAATAACACTAAGAAGAAAGATTAAGGCGCTCCTAAGGTAGAAGAAGTAGGGAATATAGTAATAGCTAAGGAAGAATTCGACAGCAATTTAATCTACCTTAACCCTAACTCTAAATATGCTATGCTTATAATAATATCTCTAGCTTAGGCTCTTAACTTAGGTGTAACTAAGCACTTTATTAGTAACCAATTAGACCTAATATACTTAAAGAGATGGAATACGCTATAATAGGTCCATATTGCAAATAGGACTATTATCCCTACTATAGGCTATGGTTAAGTCCAAATCGGCAGCTTAAGGAGAAAAGATGTCTAGCTTGTACCTTCGTTTAAGACAATTAAACTAATCTTAGTAAGGACTCTTACTTAGGAAGGCTACTTAATTACTTTAAATATAGACAATTAAGCTACTAGCAAGCATATATTAGGAGCGATATTTAAGGCTATTATAAGGAACAACCTCTATATACTATAAGAGTATTAGGAAGCACTTAATATAATAGCAAAAGTATACAATTTATAACTAAACGTTAGTAAAATAGATGCTAAGCTATAGTGCCGCCGAACTAGATATATAAATTATAGCGACCTATTTAAGCTATAGCACTCCTTACTAGGTATAAAGCTTAGGAAGAGAGTAATATTAGTCGGTAAAAGTATGTGCGAAGCTTATCTAGCTAGGAAGATATAAGAAATACTTAGTAAGAAGATAAGTAAGCATAAGAAGATACCTAGTTAAGGGCTACACTTTAATACTACAGGACGAATTGGTATATTAATTAGAGGTTATAACTACTACCTCCTAGCCCTAGACGACGCTATACACTATACTTAGCTTATTTCTCTTAAAACCCTCTAAACTAAAGAAGTACTACCATATATTAAAGAGATTATTATAAGGGCAGAGAGATTTACTAGTAATAGAGCTGTCTGGATTTAAGCGGATAATGGAAAGGGGGAGTTTGGCCATAGATTTTAAGACGAATTAATATCTTAAGGTATTAATTTTGAACCTTATCCGCCATATAAGCACTTATATAATAGCGTAATTAAGTGTATAATCTATATAGTTGACTATAAGATAAGGTCACTTCTATTTTAAGGAAATATACTAATTAAACTCTAGTGCTATGTAGTTAAACATGCTGTTTAGATTAAAAATTAAGTACCAACCTTAGTACTTCTATTTAATAATAAGTATAGTAGTGCTATTATACCATATAAGGCATATACCTAATAAGTCCCTAACTTAAAGAATCTAGTTATCTTTGGGTGTTATACTAACCCAATTAATACGCTTAAGAAACATCCTAAGAAGTATAATTTAAGAATAAAACCTAATTATATCTTTATAGGATTAAAAGGGAGTAGTTAATTTAAAATAATAAACCTATATACGTAAGCAATTAAGCTCTTTGGAGATGTTAAAGTAAATAAGTATAGGTTCCCTTATAGAGCACCTTAGGTACAAGCTATAAGCTAAGCTCTAAACTAACCTAGACCTCTCCCTACTATCTTAAACGCGCTAATAGAGACTCTAGTTGCGAGAACTAAGAGTAGGCCAGATAGTGACTAAGTGGGCCGCTTAAGCTAAGTGGGAAGCCTAGGTCAAGACTAAGTAGGCCGCTTAAATTAAGTGGGAAGCCTAGGTTAAGATTAAGTAGGACGCTTAAATCTATAAGGTAATGTAAAGAGTGGGACCCCTGTATAAAGCATATTAATATATATTTCTTATACGCAGAGAACAAGGTCTAGAAGGTTACTAAAAATAAGGGTTTTTAACAATATAGTAGTTTAGTTAGTAATAGCTATAAAAGCTGTCCATTTAGAACCTAAGAATACTACCTCCTTAGGAGCACCTATAGCACCATTTTATGCTATTGAGCTAGATTAGGCCTTAAGGGAGGACACTCCTAGCTGGATAAAAGCTATCTTTAAAGAATTTCTCTCCCTAAAGAGAATGCACACCTATACTATTATAAGGGGAAGAGTACTAGAAGGAAGGTTATTACTCCTAAGTAAGCTAGTTTTAAAGCATAAGTTTAATACTAAGGGAGAAGTAATTTATAAAAAGGTAAGACTATGTATTTAGGGAGATAAGCAGACTCCCAACATTAACTATTTTAAGACATTTGCGTCTATTATATAATACAACACCTTTAGGTTCTTAATGGTAAAGGTAGCAGCTAAAGACCTTAAGCTTAACTATATTAACGTCAAAACTATATTCTTAAACCCGCCGTTATAAGAATAGATTTATATGCAGATTCCTAACTTATTAAGAGACTTTAAACCTAACCTTAAGCAGGTAAAAGACGTCTACTTAAAGCTAAATAAGTTATTTTATGGCCTAAGGCAGGCACTAAGAGAATGGTTTTAGATGGTTAAGAAGTTCTTTAAGAGTATAGGTTTAAAATCAGCTAATACTAACCCTAATCTCTTTATAGGAAATAAAGTATATATCTTATTATTTGTTAACAATATGCTAATTACAGGAAAGCGTAGATACCTTAATATTATAAAGATAAGAATCTTAAGAGAATGGAGATGTAAAGACCTAGGCCTTATAGAGGTGTTTATAGGCTTCTAAATTAATCAAGACCGTATAAACCGAACCCTTAAGCTATATTAGATGATATATACTAAGAAGCTACTTAAACGGCTAAAAATGGACAACTGTAATTTGGCTAAGCTACTAATACTAACAGGTACTATTCTAAAGCCTAATATTAAAAGCCTCCTTAAGTATAATGACGCGATAATATACCGACAGATTATTGGCTCTATAATCTACCTCTTAAACTATACACGTCCTAATACCAGCTATGCAGTCGATCAGCTAGCTAGGCTTATGGCAGCACTAGGAGAATCGCATTACCGCTTAAGTAAGTAGCTACTATAATATCTAAACGGCACTCTTGAAACAGGAATTACCTACTTAAATTAAGCAGTCTACCTTCCTCTATGCAAGCTTACGTTAACTGACTTACCTACTAGTTATAGTATCTTTACCGACGCCATATAGGGAACAGAACACGATTAGATATTATTCTAAGGTATAGTAGTTATACGCTATAGGGGAGCGGTAATCTGGATGGCTTAAAGGCAGAAGTTAACGGCATTAAGCTTAATAGAAGCAGAGATTATGGCGGCATTAGAAGGAGCAAAGTTAGCAGTATGGCTTAAAAAGCTGACAAGAGATCTAGGGGAGAGAGATGATGATAACAACCCTTTTGTTCCTACGCTCTACTGTAACAATAAGGGTACGGTTGACCTTTTGTACAACACGAAATACTACTAGAAAGCCAAGCATATTGAGACTCGATATCTCTTTGTATAAAACAATATAGTTCAGCGAGGTCGACTGGAAGTGGTACATATACCAGGTAAAGATTAACCTGGAGATATGCTTACAAAACAGCTACCGATTGACCAATTTACGAAGCACTGTGTGACGCTAGGAATTGGTAACTGACAGCAAGTGACAGAGGTTTTTCGCCTACTAGGTTTTCCCTCTGTACGTAGGCCAAATGGCGCTTGCAAGGTATTTGGGAATAGCTTCATAATTGCCTATTTGGGACAGATGAGGAGAGCGTTGTCAGCATGGGGGAGTGTCAGAATTAGCGCTAGGGATGCTGACTAAGCTCTGGACACATTGCGAGGTCGAGCTCTGCATGCAATCTACATAGACATCAACCGCATCTACTGCATCACGAATCAATCAATATTCATCGTCTGCGTCATCTCTATCATCAATTAGACCCTCAAGACAGCTCCGCTGTGACCTTATGACCTTGTAATTCCAACAAGCCGGCAGAAAGCCGAGGGCTAGCTACCCTTGAGCATTTCACGATCCTCTATTTTTTACCTAGAATAACCGCGTATACTGCAAGAGTAGGTACACTAGTAGACGCCTAGCAGATCGCATCCGTATAACGGTGTTGGAATACGGATTAGGTCCTCTACCTTACCTAGGACGATCGCGTATGCTGCAGAGCAGCTACACTAGCAGACGCTGGCAGATCGCATCCGCTTACGGTGGTAGATACGGATCAGGAGATAAGGGAGATGGTAGCTACCTGGCCAAGGGTCAGGGCTATCTAGATTGTACGCGATCATCTCCTAAGGCGATTGGTATACCTGCATACGATTAAGTGCCGTGGTGCAGCTCTGCCCCGACGGCGACCTGAAGGTAATTCGATTGCTATCCAAAGGCTTTCTGGCAAGAGTTAAGGGGGGTTGTACGCGATCAGCTAGCAATACTCTAGGCCAACCGCGGATCGCTGCGACGCAAGCAGGTTCCACCAACAGAGATTGGAAGGTTAAACGCCATTAATGAGATGCAGCTACCCTGGAGGCTATCTAATTGCTATTTAATGGCTATATGAAGAACTGACGGCTAGCTTTTAAAGCTATAGCTACTACCCTCACTTCTAGATTAAATGCAACCCTAGAGCTACGGTTCTTAGATTATTCGCGATCGCCCAAGGGCTAGGGCCCAACCCGGAGACTCTCCGGCTGTCAGCCTGAGGACTGCCGAGACTTAACCGTAGGCGGTTGTCTCCCAGAGCTACGGCTCACCTCGAGCTCCGGCTTAGAGATCCTATGTGATCTTGTAAGCTACGGCTTACCTTAAGAGCTATGGTTCGCCCAAGAATTGGCGACGGCTTATTAAGCTACGGCTTTAATCTAAAGCTGCGGCTAGATCAAAAAAGCTATGGCTTCAAGATTAATTAAAACGCGATTAAATCTTACCTTACCAGCGGACACTTATTTCCTTCCTAAAAGACCTTTTTTCCCACTGGGTTTTGGTTATAGGTTGAGGTTTTTATTGAGGCTGCTTAGTTGCTTTAAGAGCTATAGCTCGCCCAAGAGATGGCAGCAGCTCTTAGATCCTACGTGATCTACTTGCCGATACAACTCCGTTACAATAGTGTAATTCAGAAGGAAGGAAACACGCGTATGAGCCATTTGGCCATCACTTCCTTATAAGAAAAACTAATTATATGGCCGGGGAAGGCAATTAGGAGCCACGGCTCCAACCCAGAGACTCTCCGGTTACCAGCTAAAAGGGCTGTGGAGACCTAATTGCAGGCGATTGTCTCTTTAAGACTGATTGTATACGATCAAGTCTTACCCCACTAGCAGACGCTCTTTTCCTACCCTAAAATAGACCTTTTTTCCCACTAGGTTTTGGTTATAGGTTAAGGTTTTTATTGAGGCTGCTTGGCTGGTCTTTCTCCCTATTTCCCTGTACGAGCAAGGCTTCGGCACTGCTTACCTTTTTGTACATAGAAATTAATTCATTTAGGTATATGGGCTGGGGGCCAACCCTAACGAAGGGGGGGGCAATGTAAGGGATCTTTTGGACCCTTACTTGGGTGCACGCCTGGGGGCTCTTAGGAGCTGCCAAGGCTAGCCTTCGGCTAGCCCTTGGCACCTTCTTATAAGCTCCTCGGGCCTGCAGCCCTTTCCCTCCCTATCGGTTCGTCTCCGTACGAGGTATTGCCATACCTACCCTCATTACCATATCGTCCTCTTCCATCGACTCTCCTCGTGACTCATGCTCGGCTTGCCTACTCCCTACCGTACATCTGGGCAATAGCCTTACATACAACTACTAAAAAACCGCTAGCTGTAGAAGAACGACTAGCTATAAAAGAACCGCTAGCTAGATAGACAAGATAGTAGAACTAAAGAACTAAGTAGTATTAGACAGTAAGGGAAACCAGGTAGTCCCTAAATAGAAAGATAGTGAAAAAGACAGATATTAGACTTAATATATAGGCTAAAGAGTGGCAATAAGAATTAGCGTATAAGTTAGGAGTGGTAAAGGTTTTGGAAAGCTATGTATAAGGACGCCAAGTAAACCAGTAAGCCTATTAGACAACATTGACCGGTAGTTAGAGTTACCTAATATTTTAACTGCCTATGCATAGATATGGCTAGAACTTTATTAAAGATATAAAGACGATAAGCTAAGGGCTAATTAATTAGATGGAAATGAGATCTAAGATATCTGGCGGCAAAGGAAGTTAGCGCTGCCCTTTAGTAATAGAGAAGAGAATGCTAGGCAAGGTTATAAGCATATAAGATTAGATCTGCCCTTAAAAGCTTTCTATTCTAGCTTAGCTTTATTTTCTTTTAAGTTGTCTAAATTGTATTAGTGGTAGCTTTAGAGGCGTTCTGTAAAGAAGTAGATATAGGCAAAAGTATAAGGCTTAGTAGCACCCTACCGCGCGGAATAATAGCAGGCTAAAATAGACGGATATATTAAGACCTAGTAGTAGTAGAAGATAAAGATTCTGTGCTCTTTTAGGGAGACTTCCCTTTACGCGTTAAGAAGCAGGTATAAGGGCGCGAAGAGGCTTTAGGGAAGATTTAAAGGAATAATATAAATTCTATCTAAATCTAAGGGTATATAGCTCTTGCAGAGAACAAGATATTGCGTAAAGAAGAGAAAGGAATAGCAAGAGAATCATGTAATTAAACAGTTAGGGTTCTTAGTAGTCAATATATGCGTATATACGCACGCGGTCTTTAACGGACTTTAGTGTTATAGCGCTGGCAAAAAACAGTAGATTATAGCAGACAATTGCAGACAGTTGCAGACAGTTATAAACGGTTTTAGATAGTTTTAAACAGTTTCAGATAGTTATCTATTAAGTGTTTCACCAAGACATTCCTACTATAACTAGGCTAGTCTCGTTATAGTACCCCCCCCTTTAGCCAAAGGTCCAAAATAATTTAATTTTAGTTAAGACTTATAACTTATCGCGTTATAAGCGTTATAATATATTTTAAGTCCTTTTTATTTTTAAGTTTCCTGCTATTATGTTATATATATATATATATTAGGTAGCAGTTGTTTGCCTTTATATTATATCCATCTAGATAGAGTAGGCCATAAAGGATAGTCCTTATGGAATTCTTTTACTAGGTAAGGCGCGTTAGCCTTAATCTAGTTATAGGTTTCCCAAGTTTATATTTTATATCCTTTCCACTTAACAAGAAGTTTAAATTATTTAGATTATATTTTTTATTGTATATTATTAATTAAGTTAATAAAGTAAGAACTATTACCATTATTAATAATTATAAAAAGTGGCGGCGGGATTTTATAAGTTATAGAATTATCTCTTAAAGGTTATAGTAAGCTTATATAAAACGTTAGGTATATTTTTATCTTAGTTAGCAGTTTAAGTTTATAGGCATATAGGCTTAGTTTCTTCTTAATTTAGTATAGGCCCACGAACTTCCAATTAAGTTTCTTTAAGGGCCGTTAAGTCTTTAGGTTTTGTGTATTTAGGTAAGCTATATTACCTTCCTTAAAGTCCTATACAGAAGCTTATCCTTTATTTATATACCATTCCTATACTATTTAAGTGTATATTAATTCACTTTATAATAGTTCTATTAACTGCTTTATTTAATTAGTAAAGTTGTGCGCGTTAATTAACTAAATCTATTTAATTGTGGGTCCTATTATATTAATTTTAGGTTATAGTTTAAATCTAAGTTAAGGGTCTTATCTATAGGTCGCGTAAAACAGCGTCACGCCTATTAATACGTTTATTATATTATTTGTAATAAACTTAGCTAAAGACAGCTATTTTTCCTAGTTGTCTTATAGGTAGGAGCAGTATATTTATAGGTATTGTTCTATAATCGCATTTATAATTTTAGTTTAATTATCTATCTCCAAATAAAATATAGTTAAGAGTTGTGTTTAAATACTTAATTGTTTATATAGGGCTTACTAGAAGTCTAAAACGAACTGGCTTCTATAGTTAGATATTATTAAGTTAGGAAGTCTATATGGCTTAAAGATATACTTAACAAAATATTTAGCTACTAATATCGCATTAATTAAGCCTATAGGAATTATATGTCGTATTTTTATAAAATAGTTAATAACTACTATAATATTTATAAACCTATTACTGCTAGGCAAGTTAACTATAAAGTTAATTAAGATATTACGCCATCTTTATATTGGAATTAGTAGTAGTTAAAGTACTCCTTACTTCTTTATATAAGAGGTCTTTCCATACATGTATATCCTATATACTTAAACGTATTTTTATATATAGTTATATATTATAGGCTAGTATTATACTTATTAAACAATCTTATAAGTCTTTATATAGCTAGGATGCCCTACTATAGGGGAGTTATATATAAATTTAAGTATCTTAAATTATAAAGGTTTGGAATTTGGGCCTACTATCTTCTGTTAATAGTATAATTAGTTATTTTAAATCTCGCATTTAGCAAGTGTAATATCTTTATACTATTATTTTCCTATTTAAATTGCTTTTATTATATCTATTATCCATATATTATTCTTATATTTATATTCTATTAGCTTATTAATTTCCATTTCCTATTTATTAACCTCTAATTTATTTCTATTAAGTTCTATGTCTAAGAATATAGGATATAGTTTTTTAAAATATTTAGGAGGTAATAAAATCCACAATTAATTTATAATCTAGTTATCTAAAGCATTTATAGGTAGGTCTTATAATTGTTATATTAATATATTAGGTTTTTAATTAAGTTTACCCAGTTAGTATATAATCTTAAAGTTAAATTATAACAGGTATTCGGCCTAATAAATTTAGCGCTACGTTAATTGCTTTATAGTTATAAAGTACTATAGGTTTTTATGGTCCGTTAACACGCGTATTAGGAATAATAATCCTTTAAGCTTAGGATACTATTATTTAAAGCATCTAATAATTATAAGTAGTTCCTTAATATATATCTTATAGTTTAATTTAGTAGGGGCGAGTTTTTAGGAGAGAAAGGCTACTAGATATAGCTTACCGTTCTTATTATATTGTAATAACACTCCCCCTAGCACATAGTTAGACAAATCTGTTTTAATAATATATTTAAGGTTAGGGTTAAAGTAGGTAAGAATTAGAGTAGTTATAAAACAATATTTTAAGTCTTTAAAAGCTTATTTGCATCTAGCAGTTTATTTAAATTATATATTTTTTCTTATTAGGTTTATTAACAGCTAGGCAATTTCTAAGAAGTAGTTAATAAATTATTAATAGAAATCCTTAAATGTCTTATATATTGCTAGGGCTTTTCCAGTTTATAATTATAGCAACTTTCTTAGGGTCTATTTTAATTTTGTTGTAGGATATAATTAAGCCTAAGTATGTAACCTCTAATATATAGAACTTGTATTTCTTAATATTACATTATAAGCCCGCATCTTATAGTTGTTTAAAAACTATTCTAATATATTTTTAATATTTAGAAAGTAAGGATAAGTAAATTAAGATATTATTAATATATATAGTAATAAATATATTAAGGAATTTATAAAGCGTATTATTAATATATTGCTAAAATATACTAGGACCGTTTTTTACGCCAAATAGTATTACTAGGTATTTAAAAAGTCCCTATTATATACAAAAAGCTATATACTTTTTATCTTCTTTATATATATAGATTTTATTAAAGGCGGTAACTATATTAAGCTTTATAAAGTACTATACCTTTACTAAATAGTTAAGTGTCTCTTAAATTAGGGGAATTAGATATTAGTTTTAAATTTTAATTATATTTAAAGCTTAATAGTTAATATAGAATCTTAAGCCTTCTCTTAGCTCTTTAATAAATAGTATAGATAAGGTAAATAGAGATTAACTAGGGCGAATAAATCCTTTTTCTAGATGCTTGTTAAAGTATTATTATATTATAAGTAGTTCTTTTTATAATATGCCATATAGCAGACTAAACTTTAGTGTTATGCTAGGCTTAAGTTCTATCTTAAAATCGTACTTATCCCAGTATAGGGCTAGTTAGTCTATAAATCATTTTTTAAACTTATTAATTAGATTATAGTACTCTTTAGGTATAAGAGGTTAAGGATTATTATATTATTTTGGTTCTAGTGCCTTCTTAATATCTTCTATAGTTATAGTAAAGATTTTATAATCTTGTCTTTTTGCTAATAAGATAAAAGGTACGGCCTATATTATATAAATTTTAAGAGGTTTTAACGTAATATCTTTACATTCTTTACTATAATTGGTAGTTATAGATTTATTATATTGGCTTAAGGTTTATAGCAAGGGTAATTTATATTATATTAAATTTAAGTAGTTATGTGCATGTTTATAGGGCAAATCGTTTTTTAAGTAATAACTTTAGCAGTAGGTTGTATGGAACTTTAGTATTTCTTTAACCCAGCTAATTAAAGGGTTGTGTTGTTTTAGCTATCTATATCTAAGTATTATCTTATAGTACTTTAAGAGTGTTATAAATAGGGAAATATATTTAAGGTATTTACCTATCCGCAATTTTATAAGAGTATAGTGCGTTAGTTCGCTATATATTAAGGGTTTACTATTAAAGCCTTATAGGCCTTAGGGCTTATTAAGTTTCTTTAAATTTAGGCGTTAGGTTTTTGCATAGTTTATATTAATAAAGCCTATGCTAGTAGCTCTACTGGCTACAAGGATTTATACTTCCTTCTATTTTCTAAGTATTTAAATTTCGCCAAGTATATTAAGGGAGTTATATTATATATTAGCGCTAGAAGAGCCTAGACACTTATACTCTTCCACTTTTTATCCTAAGGCGCGACTTGGCCTTAAAATAATTCATTTTCTAAGTTAACTAAAGGTAAGGTGCTTTATGGCGTCCAAATATAATTTATAGGGCGGGTATAATTTAAGGAATAAGTATAACTTAAGAAATGGGTATAATTTAAGAATTAAAGGGGCGAGTATTAGGCGCCCCCTGATGACTCTACAGTAGTAGAGTTAAGTTTGCGATACTAGCGCGTCCGTAGGCTTGTTACGGCAGCAGTGGTTCCCAAGGAGGTCAAAAAGTAAGGTAGTAGAGCACCACAGGTGACCCGCAGGCGCTAAGTAGGCGAGTCCCAAAAGGCAGGGAGATGGATTACGGGGTTTTCTCAAATAGAGTTTTCTCCCCACATGTAAATAAGGAGTAGTCCGCGTGGGCCCAATAGGGATCCGAATCGGACGTTAAGCAATGAATAATTAATTTAAGAATTAGGTACAACTTAAGGATTAGGAGGAACTACAGCGGACTTTTTTAAAAGGGTAAGTTTGGTAATGCTTTTAAATATATCCTTTTTTACCACATCTAAAGCATTCTCTATTTGTGGCTTAGGTTTTTTATTTATTAGTTCCTAAGGGTGCATAGGATTAAGCGGTATTAAGGTCCATAGGGTTATATATAGGGCTTTTAGGTCTTAGAGAAGGATCGCGCTTTAGGGCATATACTGGTTTTATAGAGTTTTAAATGTAAAGTATAGTTAGCTTTAGAAAATAAGTCTATTTATTATATTAAAGGTCCTTATTAATTTATTAATATATTATAGCAAATTTGGATAGGTTTTTTAGTAGTTCCCTACCTACTAACTAGGCTTTAATTTTATCTAAGATAGCTTATTAAAGGGCAGTAACTCTAGCAGCTTTATTCTAATCTAGTTTGCTAATAAGGCCTAAAAATTCCAAAAAGAAGCTGGTGAAGTCTTGGTTTCGCTATTATAGGTTTTTAAGTTTAGTAACAGCTATATGTTTACAGCTGGCGTTATTATATATTCATTTTAGCAGAGAGATAAAGGTTTTAAAATTAATAAAGGTGCCGTTACGGAAGAATAGATCTATAGTTTATGCAGTATCTTTACTTAGATAAGATATTCTATAGCTAACCTTACTAGCTTTAATAGCGTATTAGTTATAGTTTGTTAAAAGTTTAAGATAGAGCTTAGTTATAAAGGGGCGTAGGTTGTTTTAATTTCTATTAAACATTAGAGGGTTAGGGAGCTTTTTAGATTTTATAATAGGTATTAAATTCGTTATAGATATGGGTTAAGTTACTGGTTTAAGGTTCGCGTTTAAGGGGCCAGGCTTAGATACAGTTATTTTAATCTTATTTATAGGTATTTCTATTAGGGTCTCTAATAAAAGTGCCTTAACGTTATAGAGTTCTTTACAGAGTGCTTCCATTAATTATTAATACTAGGCTTTTAGTGAAGCCTACTGCTAAGCTAAGGCATCCATAAAGGATTATTGCATTATAGTTAACTATTCCCTAACTAGGGATATAATACTTATAGTTATCAAAAGGGATTTGGGTTCGTTCGCTATTTTAACAGTAGTTATTTTAATATAACGTAGTGTAAGGGCGCAAAGAGGCTTTAGGGAAGATTTAAAGGAATAATATAAATTCTATCTAAATCTAAGGTATATAGCTCTTGCAGAGAACAAGACGTTGCGTAAAGAAGAGAAAGGAATAGTAAGAAAATTATATAATTAAACAGTCGGGTTTCTTAGTGGTTAATGCGTGCGTATATACGCACGCGGTCTTTAACAGACTTTAGTGTTACAGCGCTGGTGGAAAACAGTGGATTATAGCAGACAATTGCAGACAGTTTTAGACAGTTATAAACAGTTTTAGACAGTTATCTATCAAGTGTTTCACCGAGACATTCCTACTATAACTGGGCTAGTCCCATTACAGCAGGTGCTCTCTATTAGGGATATAGCTATATAAGTAGACTAGCTAAAGTATATACCTGTTAAGGTCCCGCTAGGATAGTTATCTAGGATATCTTCTATTAAGACTATGGCTATATAAGTAGATATACCGCAGCGCTTACCCGTAATGCCTAGGACCAATAGCCCTTAGTAGGCAAAGGATATAAGCTATAAGGACCACCTATAAGCTCCTAAGAAAGCTTTAAATACACCTTCTTATAACTAGTAGTTAACGGCTTAAGATAGGATTTATACTATAGTTTAGCCTATGCTAGCCCTAGGAACTGTAAGAACTCCTTACTTTATAGGGCAGAATATATCGCAGTTTATTAAATAGTATAAATGGCTATATACCTAATATTGTGTAATAAGTAAGGAGAAGCACTAGGGCCTTCCTAAGTATTGTAATTAATAATAATTCTTTAATTAACGTCTGATACGGATCCTACTGGCCCACGCAGACTACTCCGTCACAGGGGGAAAACTTGTAGTTTACATGAAGAAAACCCTGCAGTTGGGTTAGGGGAGGAAAAACCCTATAAGCCACCTTAGTAGGATGAAAAACCCCAGCTTGCTATGCCCGTCCGTAGCAGCGGCCCTACGGGCCTACGGCTACGTCCTGTACTCCTTAGATGTTCGAACTCCTTGGGAACCACTACTTCCTCCTCTAGCTTATCCAAGCTGGGGTTCACTACGTCCCAGCTAGGCCTTGCTAATTAATTATTGTATTGTTGTTATTGTTTCCTATATCTTAGCTATCCCCTATGTGCTATCTCCTATTTAACCATTGCTATATACACCAAACCTCCCCCCCCTAGAGCCATCGAAGGCGTAAGGGGGATTCATCCGTTTTAACTACTGTAATACTAACAGCGGGATATGTTGTGTTGTTTTAGGTATCTTTTATGCCTAGGCCCCAGCTAGGCCCTTTTTAAGGGTCACCACTCCGTTGAAAGGAGACAAGGAGAACCGTGGGTCGCAATCCAGGCCGCCAGGTATTTGGTAGTTTTAACGGCGAGTGACCGCATGCTCCGCGGGCGACCGCCCTGGGGGTTAGGAAGGGCCGTATATTTGCTCGTTCGTTAGTTCGTTCGCTCGTTCGTCAATATAAGGTCGTCGATGCTTTCAATTAGGGGTCGGGGGATGCTATCGAATACTGCGCATCCATGTTGGATCGTACAGGTGCCCTAGGACAGTAGTAGTAGCTGTTATCGTAAAGGGGTACCAACAGTGGTGGTTTTCAAGATCTCACCATCCCATATGAAAACTTTTCACCACCGCCCATAACGCTTACAACTACCACCACCAGGTCCTATCGCACGCTGTACAACGTCTCTGCGTTGGCTCTAAGTCTGAACTTCGAAGACCTAGGTTCGTAGCCGTCACCACGTACAGGTGCAGAGTCCGTTTTCGACGGCCAAGTATTGTAATTACTAGGTAGGGATATAGATCTAAAGTCTGCCTAAATTTATAGCTAGTAGTTAGATAGAGCCTATAAGAAGGCTTAGGACAGAATACTAAGGAAGTGACTATTATTAACAGATAGAAACGGTAGAATTCTTAGAAGCCTATATACTATAGTGTAGGGATAATCCGCCAAGTAGCATGCGCGAGTACTATAGGCAATTTAAATAACTATAAGTAAGGATACTAGTTTGTAAAAGGACTTCCGCTTAAATATTAAAGATATACTATAGCCAAAATGGGAGCTAATCTAGATAGATAAGACCCCTTTAACTTCTATTAGCTGTAAAGAGCTATATAAGGGCGTAGATTATCTGTTAAAAATGGACTATAAGGAGTAGAGCCTTTATTAGCTGATTAAACAGTTCTATAATTAGCAGCTAGTTATAAGCAAAGATGCTACCCTTTAACTACCTATGATTTTTTTTAGCTAAATAAGATAGCTAATGTCTGTTATACTAGCTAGGAAATAGACCTAGAATCTAAGGAGCTTAACTATAAGAGAAAAGGAAGACTTCTTAACCTAGTTAGATTAGGTATATAGAAAAGAGCCTAGGTGCCGCCTATGTTTATAGACTAGGAAATAAGCTAGGAAATAAGCTAGGAAATCTATATCACTATATATAAGATTTTATTAGTATCTTAGCTAAAGCAGTAGTCGTAGGAAACCTTACTAAGTAAGAAAAGGGGTAGTAGTTTATATAAGGACTTCCCATTAAATACTGTAGGCATATAATGGAAAAGATAGGGGCCTTAGCAAACGAGCCCAGTACTCTTATATTTGAAAAACTAAAGGAGGCCATAGAGTTAAAAATAATGGCTGCAGAGAACGTTAAGCGAATGGCTATTCTTCTAGAAGATGCCCTAAATGTCTAGCTTATATAGAAGCTATAGCAGTAAAGGGATAAGCTTAACTGCAGGAGAGAAGGAAGGCTTTTGGACTTAGGTATATATAAAGGAGCCCTAATACAGCAGCAGTTACCTACTACTAATTAGGCTATAGTTTAAAGCCTAGTATAAGGATATGGCTTAGTACTAGGATATAAAGACTGGCAGAACAGCATCTAAGCTCCCTTTACTCCGTAAGACTTTTAATATCTATAAAATTCTACTGCCTTTAAATAGCTGTAATAGAATATATAAGGTTAATAAGGTATGTAAGGATAAGGCCTATAGACCTATTTTAGATGTGGAGGAGGTTACCATTTCACTAAGTACAAATGTTAAGGCTTAAAGGATCTTATTTAGCAAGGATTTGTATATCTATTTGATTAAGGAAGACTAGTAGCTAGGGCGCGCGATTAACCTAAAATTAGTACCACTGTGGCTTGGCAATAAAGGACGGTTAAAGGGCATTAAGAATTGGCTTTATACGCATTAAGGAATAAACCTAAATAGACAGGTAAATTGGAAAAGGGAAGGATAAGGACAGATACAGAAATAGGCCCCTATAGTACAAACAGATTTTACAGCTTTTTATAATGGAGTAGTACTAAAAAATAGTGACGAAATACGCACGAACTGGGAGGACTACTGTTAAGTACGGCCTATAGACTTAGTAACGCCCAGCTAGTAATATCCGTAGACTTACCTAACCTTTAAAGATAGCCGTACAGCCAGGACAACCGTTGCGCCGTAGGAGAAGAATGTATAACTAGGAGATTACGTCCAGATTATGTTATAGCCTGTAGATAAGATAGCTAAAACTAGAAAGAAGAATAAACCGTCTAATCCTTAGAGACAGTTATAGAGATAGATGCTTAAGGCTAGCTATTAACCACAGGAGGCTCCGCAGCAGGCTCTGCTATAGGCGTAGGATATTTAACTAGGGGATAGTTAAGTTCTAAGGTGGGGAAGGGGACGCAGGTAACGGTATAAAAGATTTCTATTTTATTTACTAAATTATAGTATTTCCTAAAGCTCCTTTTCTTATTTACTTTCTTAATTAAGATATATTAGTTACATTAATCTACTGCAAAGATGTTAGTTTAGCTTACCGCCTATTACTAAGCTAATGGCGATTTTCTATGCCTGGCATGGAAAATCTTAATTAGTTTATTTAGCAAGAGAGCTGGCAGAACTCTACACTGCCCCTAGAATTTAATAATAGCTATATAATAAGAAAGGCACTAAGAGCCTTAATTAATTGCATAGATATAGAGCTATGTATAGAACCTTAACTGAATAACTATATAAAAACCTTAATTAAATAAATGTATAAAAGCTATGGTTAGTTAAAGAGCCAAATCAAGCCAGAGCCTTAATATTAGCATATTACTGTTACTAAATTAAGTTAGTTAAATGTTGTTAAATTAGAGCTTTTGACCGGACTGACTTTATTCCTTATTTAAACGACAATTAATTATAGTACGACTATCACTGCTATCTAAATTTAGTACTATATTAGCTGTATAATGAGAACAGATACTATAGTAAAGAAGAGACCTATATAAAGGCAGCAGCATAATGTTAGTAACAAAGCACTATAGAAACGGTAAAGTAGTATATAAAAAGGTACTAACAAAGATGCTCTATAAAAGATCGTATAGGGTATAGCTAACTGCATTAAGCCTAAGCTATCTTTATGCGACCAAAGATAGAACTAAGCTGTATTTAGCTATGCTAGTAAAGGACCTTATTAAGGATTATAAGGGAATAGGAATTGGACGTATAGGAACCAGCGCTTTTCCTTAGAAGTTGTCTTTATAAAGGACTCTATTATAGATATAAGGGTAAGGGATATACAACGGAGGCAGTTATAATAGCTAAGAAGCTACTACTAGATAACCTTAAAGGTATTAAGGATAACTTAGGCGAAGCGCAGAATCAGTAGGATAATAATAAAGAAACTAAAAGCAGAAGATAATCCTAAGAAGGTTCTTAAGCTAGAAGAAGATTAAGGATACGCAAGTGTACTGCTAGTAGTGGGGGTAAAGAAGTAGCCGTAAAAGCCTAAGGGTATACTAAAAGAGTTAAAAGCAAGGACGGCCTAGAAAGGGAAGAAAGTAGCTATAAAAGACGTCTTAGAAAGGGAAGAAAGCAGCTATAAAAGACGTCCTTAAAAAGCACTGGGCCCGCGAAAATGGTCTACTGAAAACTGCCGTTTATGCTTACTAAGAAGGAAGTCTTAAAATAAGTCTCTGGATTGGATATCTAGTGGACACTAAGAGCCTTAATTAACTATAGATGTAGAGCCCTAATTAATCGATTGTATAGATATAAAGCTTTAACTAAACAACTATATTGCCAGAGTCTAGATTAATTATTTATAGATATAGAGCCTATAGATACAGAACCTAGGTTATATATATAGCAGAAAACGCCTTAAATTAAGCCAGAGCCTTAGTTAAGTCTTAATTAATTAGACGCCGCCTCTATAGTTAAGTTGGATTAACTAGAGCTTTTAACTAGGCCAACCTAATACCCTATTTAAATGTTAGTTAATTATACGTTATTATAGTTAAATCAAATTAGCCACCGTTACTGTTAGACGTCTTTAATTAGCAGTTAAAGATTCTATAATGGTAGATAGACTAGCACTAGGCCTAACTAGGAAATTAGTATAAGGTTAATAGAATGTTAGAAATATAGTTAATTAATATTTTAGAGCCTCTGTAAGAGTCCCTCCCTTAACCGCCTTATTAATTAATTGCCGTCTATCTTAACACCTATGGATTAGTTAACTAGAATAATCTTTCCCGCAGATATAGATATGGAGCTTTATATAGAGTCTTGCATAGAGTTATATATAGAGTCTGTAGATATAGAGTATATAAGTATAGGGCCTTAATTAGATAATAGTACGGTAGCTTAACTAGACGCCTAGATATATAAAGCCTTATATAACTAGTAGATGCGGAGCCTTGACCAATCGCATGTCTATATAGAAGTATTAATTAATTATCTATGGATATAAAGCCTTAGTTATATATACAGCAGAAAACACTATAAGTTAAGCTAGGGCATTACTAAATCTTAATTAGTTAAACCCTATCTCCGCATTTAAACTAGAACAATTAGAGCCTTTAACTGGGCTAACTTTCTGCCTTAATTAAACAACTAAATAATTAGTTGTAGTACGTCGTCGCTGACCAATTAGACAGTCTCTGACTGGCAGTTAAAGTAGGTATATAGGTACGCATATAGATACGCACGTAGATATAGACGTAGGATATGCAATGTAGCGCTACTAATATATAGCTAGACGCAGAGCCAGACGTAGAGCTTTAATATTAAATAACTAACTAAACGATTAAACCAAGCCAGAGCCTTTGCTACCTTAGTTAACTGCCCTACCGTTACTACTGCTACTGCTACTATTCTATCTAGCTATTCTGTCCCTGCCGTTTTGACTAACTGCTCCGTCTTTACTATTCCATCTTACTATGCCGGATCTATATCACTGCTAGATCTACTAGATCTGTTATACCGTTTAACTGTTCTAACTAACCTATTTTAGGCCTAATACTGTTTTAACTGTTCTACTGCTGCTCTCCTAATTGCTATATTTTACTATATTAACTGCTGTTCTAAATAGCCGCTATTAACTAACTACTATTAACCGAATGCCATTAACAGTTCTGTCGCTGCTGCTACTACTACTACTGCTATTCTAATTATTCTAACTGCTGCTTCTATTAACCGTTCCGTTCTACTATTCCGATTATTCTACTACTGCTATTTTAACCAACTGCTACTAACTACCGCTACTAAGATCTCTGCTACTAAAAGTTCTATTGCCAAATGTCCTACTACTTACTAACTGTTACTAAGGTCTGCTGCCGAGTGTTCTACTACTAACCGTTCTGTTTTACTGCGCTAGATATCTGCTTTAATTACTATTTTTATTACTGTTACTGTTACTGCTATTACTACTATTGCTGCTGTTACTTCTATTGCTGTTATTACTGCTGTCGTTATTATTTCTGGTTTATTGCTGTCTTAGTTGCTGCTAGTAGGAAGATTGGATCTTAGCTATAGATAATAAAGGACGCTGTAGAACAGCTCTATAGAAGGGCTAAGGATAGGGTTTCTGGTATTCTTCTAGGGATATGCTTTCCTTTTATTATTCTACTTTTACTATACTTTTATTTTGCTATTCTTCTATATTATAGAATGTTAGGGGACAACGTTCTTAGTAGGGGAGGTATGTGGTAGGGTAAAATAGGCCACTGCTTAGTGCCTTGGCATTTTCCTATATATATTAAACCTTTGGCTTCCCTCCTTATTATTACAAACCTACTAGAATATATTTCTTTCTTCTCTTCTTACTAACTACTTTCCTACTAATTGATTACAACTAATGACTAACTAACTAATAGATAGACTAACTGACAGACGGCACAGTGACTTTCTATCTAAGGGACACTGTACCCTTCTATACTAGTAGCAAGTACTTATATAGACCCTTTAGATATAGAGATACCAATTATAAATATAATAGAGGACCTGCTCTTACTGGCAGCGAGTACCTATAGAGATCCTCTAGTGCTAGCTTAGATTACCTATACTTAGGGAGGAGGTAATTAAAACCCTAAAACTATAGAGTATACTACAGTAGAGCTATATGCATATTTAGTACAAGTATACCTATAAAATGCATATTAATTATACCTATCTCTTTACTAGCTCCTAGAAGCATATTACTACGTAATAGTCGCCTTAATATCTATAGACTCTGGCTTACTAGATGTATATAAAGAAGATATTAATATTTTCTCTAGTAATCTAGCAAGTATACTACTATAGAACTCTAAGTACGACTATATAATTAACTTAAAAGAAGGTAAAACGCCACTGTAGATTACTATCTATAACCTCTTATAAAAAGAGTTATAGATTTTACGGGAGTACCTAGAGAGTTCTCTTAAAAGGGGCTGGATTAGGCCTAGTAAGTCGCCTACTAAAGCGCCTATCCTCTTTATACCAAAAGTAGAAGGTATAATACGACTATATATTAACTATAGACGCCTAAATAAGATTATAATTAAGAACCAATACCCCCTATTACTAGTTGGCGAACTCTTTAATAGGCTTAGCTATATAAAGATATTTATAAATCTAAATCTTTATAATACATACTATAGGATTTGCATTAAAAAGGGAGACGAATAGAAGACCGCAATTAAGATATGCTATAGTTACTTTAAGTACCTAGTAACGTCCTTTAGTCTTACTAACGCCCCTATAACTTTTTAGAGCTATATTTAAAAGGCTCTAGGGACCCTAGTATAGTGGTATAGATTAGGCATCGCCTACTGTTTTGGCATTTTCCTATATTTATAGAGCCTCCGGCTTCCCCCTTTCTTAGATATTATTACAGCCCCACCAGTTTACGGAATATATTCTTTTCTTTCTTTCTTACTAACTGCTTTACTAATTACTTCTAACTAATACTAACTGACCAACTAACCAACCGACAGATAGATAGACTGACTAACTAACTAACCGATAGTACCTAGACTTTCCTATCTAAGAGATACCGTACCCTTCTATATATTATTTGGCATTCCATATGGGGACAATGGCAAGCTCTTTAGATTAGAAGTCTGGTACTCTATAAGGGGAACTAGGTAGTCCCTAAATAGAAAGACAGCGGAAAAGATAGGATAGCTAGACTTAACATATAGGCTAAAGAGTAGCAAAATGGTGTAGGTAAAAAGGTCTTGGGAATTGGGTTCGGTAGAAATTTGGTATTAAGCGAACTAGTAAGCCTATTAGACGACGTTGACCGGCGGTTAGAGTTACCTAATATCTCGCTACCCGCGCGCGTACGAGTATGGCCAGAACTTTAAAGATGTAGAGATGACAAGCCAAGGGCTAATCAATTAGATGGAAACGAGATCTAAGGCATTTAGCAGTAGAGGAAGTTAGTACTATCCTTTAAGAACAGCGGAGATAATACTAAGCAAGGTCGCACATATATAAGATTAGATCTGTCCTTAAAAGCTTCCTATTCTGGCTTAGCTTTATCTTCTTTTAAGTAATTCGGATTATATTAGCAGCGACCCTAGAGGCACTCTATAAAGAGCTACTGTGTGGAATAATAGCAGACCAAAACAGACAAACGCATTAAGACTTAGTAGTAGTGCTCTCCTAGGGAGACCCCCCTTTAGGCGTTAAGAAGTAGGTGCCCTCTATTAAAGATATAGCTGTATAAGTAGACCAGCTGCAGCTTATACCTGTTAAGGCCCCACCAGGACAGTTATCTAGGATATCCTCTATCAAGACTATGGCTATATAAGTAGACCTATCGCAGCGTTTACCTATAATACCTAGGACTGATAACCCTTAGCAGACAAAGGATAAGAGCTATAAGGACTACCTATAAGCTCCTAAGGAAACTCTAGATGCACCTTATAACTAGTAGTTAACGGCTTAAGATAGAATCTATGTTATAGTTTAGCCTATGCCAGCCCCAGGAACTGTTAGAACTCCTTACTTTATAGGATAGAATGTATTATAGTTTATTAAACAGTATAAATAGCTATGCACCTAATATTGTGTAATAAGTAAGGAGAAGCACTAGGGCCTTCCTAAGTACTGTAATTACTAGATAGGATATGGATCTAAAGTCTGCCTAAATTTATAGCTAGCGATTAGATAGAGCTTATAAGGAGGCTTAGGACAGAATACTAAGGAAGTAACTATTGGCAATAAATGGAAACGGTAGAATTCTTAGAAGCCTATATGCTGTAGTATAGGGATAATCCGCCAAGGGTGCAAGAGTACTGTGGGTAATTCGTATTAATTTCCCAAAAGGCTACTAAAGCTAGTAATTTGGATAACTGTAAGCAAGGATACTGGTTTGTAAAAGGACTTCCATTTAAATATTAAAGATATATTATAGCTAAAACGGGAGCTAATCTAGATAGATAAGACTCCTTTAACTTTTATTAGCTATAAAGAGCCGTAGAGAACAGACTTAGTTTATATAAGGGCGCAGATTATCTGTTAAAAATGGACTGTAAGGAGCAGAGCCTTTGTTAGCTAGTTAAACAGTTCCGTAATTAGCAGCCAGTTATAAGTAAAGATGCTACCCTTTAACTACCTATAATCTTTTAGCTAAATAAGACAGCTAACATCTATTATACTAGCTAGGAAACGGACCTAGAACCTAAGGAGCTTAACCATAGAAGAAAAGGAAGACTTCTTAACCCGGTTAGATTAGGTATATAAGAAAGAGCCTAGGTGCTGCCCGTGTTTATAAACTAGGAAATAAGCCAGGAAATCTGTGTCACTGTATGCAAGGTTTTACTAGTATCTTAGCTAAAGCAGTATCCACAGGAAACCTTACTAAGTAAAAGAAGGGGTAGTGGTTTATACAAGGACTCCCTATTAAATACTGTAGGTACGCAATGGAATAGATAGGAGCTATAGTAGACGAGTCTAGCACCCTTGTGTTTAAAAGACTAAAGAAGGCTGTAGAGTTAAGAATAATGGCTACGGAGAACGCTAAGAGGATGTCCTAAATGTCTAGCTTATGCAAGAGCTATAGTAGTAAGGGAATGAGCTCGACCGCTAAAGGGAAGGAAGGCTTCTAGACCTAGCTAGACCTAGTATATACGGAGGAGCCCTTACGTAGTAATAGTCACCTACCACGGATTAGGAAATGGACGAGATGGTAAACTAGCTGAAAAGTCTAAGGCTAAGCAAGATGGAGCTTATGGCAGCTGTATAGTTAATGCTGTTTCTTAACCGCCTCCAGAAGGACCTAAGGAAGTTTATAACACTACTAAATTAGGCTGCAGTTTAAAGCCTAGCGTAAGGATATAGCCTAGCACCAGGATACGAAGACTGGCAGAACAGCTCTCGATCTTTGTAAAACGGTTAATCTCCGCAAGACTGTTGACCTCTGTAAGGCTCTTAATATTAGCAAGGTTCTTAATATCCGCAGGATTCTCGATATCCGTAAGGTCCTTAATATCTGCAAGATTCTACTGCCTTTGGACGGCCGTAACGGGACACATAGGGTTAGTAAGGCACGCGAGGACAAGGCCGGCGGACCTGTTTTGGATGCAGAGGGAGTTACTATTTCACTAAGCACAAGTGTTAAGGCTTAAAGGATCTTATTTAGTAAGGATTTATATATCTGTCTGATTAAGGAAGACTAGTAGCTGGGACGCGCAAACGACCTAGACCAGTACTTCTGTGGCTCGGCAACGAAGGACGGCTAAAGGGTATTAAGGACTGGCTCCAAAACGTATAAACTGGAAGGACTACTATTAAGTACGGCCCATGGACTCAGTAGTAACGCCCAGCCAGTAACGTCCGTAGACTCGCCCGACCCCTAGAGACAGCCATACAACTAGGACAACTATTAAGCCGCAAGCTCTGCCGCAGGAGAAGAATATATAACCAGGAGAATGCATCCAGACTATATTACAGCCTGTAGATGAGACAGCTAAAGCTAGGAAGAAGAAGGAATTGTCCAATCCTTAGAGACGGTTATAGAGACAGACGCTTAAGGCCAGCCATTAACCGTACAACTAGGCTCCGCAGCAGGCTCCGTAGTAGGCTCCACCGCAGGTGTAGGATGTTCGATTAGGGGACAGTTAAGTTCTAAGGTGGGGGAGGGGACGTAGGTGACGCAATAGAGCCAGCAGAACTCTACACCACCTCTAGAATTCGATGATGCACTAGCTGCACGATAAGAACAGCATTAGGAGCCCTAATTGATTGCACGGATACAGAGCCGATTGTACGATGCAGAGCTAGATGTAGAGCTGTACGCAGAGCCTTGATCGAACAACTACACGGAAGCATTGGTCAATTAAGTGACTGTATAGAAGCCGCGATAGAATTGAATTAAGCCAGAGCCTCGATACCAGTACATTACCGTCACTAAAGCAAATCAATTAAATGTCGTTAGATTAGAGCCTTTGACCAGGCCGACCTTATTCCTTATTTAAACAACGAATGATCGCAGCACGACTATTACTACTATCTGAATTTAGTACTGCACTAGCTGCACGACAAGAACGGACACCGCGGCAAGGAAGGGACCTATTAAGTACAGCAGCATAATATTGGAAAATAAGCACTGTGGAATGGTAAAGTAGTATACAAATAGGTACTGACAAAAGATGTTCTGCAAGAGATCGGACATAGGGCACAGCTGACTATATTAAGCCTAAACCATCCTTATACGACTAAAGATGGAACTAGGCCGTATCTGGCTAGGCTAGTAAAGGACCTTATTAAGGATTAAAAGGAGAATAGGAATTAGACGTATAGGAGCCAGTACTTCTGCTCAGTGTGGTTTAAAATAAAATCTTATCTAATAAGATCAATAAATAATTTTATTTTCGTATTTGTTATTATTTTTATTAATTAGCTGAAAAAATAAAATCTCTTAGCATACCCCGCTCTACCTATCTAATATTAAGAATTCCATCAACCACTATTCTAATTTTATCTTTTATTGTATGGTATAATGGCTTCTAAAGCAGAGTCATCTATTTTCTTATCTACTCTTAAATCTACTAAGGTTAAAGGATTAGAAGCTAGTGTACGCGGGCTATCAAATATCTCTCTCCACGAGCACACTCGGCTGCCGTATAACCATAAACCAGAAAGATACAAGAAGAATAAGATCTATTACTGTAAATACTGTATAGATCTACCGTATAGCGGAAAATCTATAACAAACCTTCGAAATTACCTTAAAAGCAAGCATCAAATTAATTGTCTAGTTAACGGCCCAGGTATTCATATGACAGTAAAGACGCGGCTTAAGGAGTTATATGAGAGGCTCTCGGCTACTAATTAAGGAGAAGAAATTAACCAGATTATACTCCGCAAAGTCCTTAATAAGGAGCTAGTTTATAAGGCTCTTATTTTATTAATCGTTATACAATATCTTCCATTCTGAATAGTTAAGTGGCCAGAGTTCTGTATACTTTATTATGTTCTTAATCCTTAGGCGGACGATATTATTATAACAGCTTATTCTAAAGTTAGTAAACTAATTAACACCTCCTAGCTCTCCTAAAAGGATATTATACGAGATAAGCTTTAGGCAGCAACATTAAGTATCTATATCTCACTTAATATCTAGACGTCTCTAAATAAGCATCTTCTTCTTATAGTCTGCGCGCACTTTACTTAGTAGAATAAGTAGAAGCTTTTAAGGGCGCTTCTTACTCTTTATATAGTACATTCTTATAGCGGCAAGGATTAATTCGGAGTTCTTCTTCCTATTCTACAGGACTTTAGAGTCATATAACAGATTGGTGCAATTATTTATAATAATGCTTCTATAAATAATACTCTCTGTTATATAGTAGGTGCCTACCTAAAGAAAGAGGAGAAGATTAACTGGAATCCTATTTATTAACGTATCCGCTATAACGGCCATATTATTAACCTCGCTATATAGGCTTTTCTCTTTAAGGACGTTATTGGTATTAAGCAAATCTAGTTATATAAAGTAGAGGATAAAAGCGGAGATAAAATCAGTAAAGCATAGCTAGCTATTCAAAGAGATACGTTTCGTTATATGGGTGTCCTTAGCAAGCTTCACAACATCATCGTCTATATACGAAGTTCTGCAGGTTATATAAAAGATATTAAGGCTTTTACTAGAAGAAGAATTCCTCTTAATAATTATATAAGATGGAATAGCTGGTTCCATATACTTAATGTTGCGCTCTAGAAGGATAGGGCGATTTATAAGTACTAGAGGAATTATTAGGACACCCTTAAAGAGGATAAGTTAACCAACTCAGACTGGGATACGCTTTATACGATATATAAGTTTCTCCAAATATTTTATAAAGTTACCCTTAGAACGCAAGGACATTAAGCAACAATTAACGGTGTACTAACTTTAATAGATGCTCTCATTTAACACTTTAAAAATAGCCTTATATAACTCTTATTCCCTTTATCTTAGGAATTTATTAATCTTATAATAGGAATACTATAAAGCTAATAAGGATTTCTATAAGTATATCCACGCAGGCTAGCAAGTATTTGACAAGTATTACCTTAAGTTAGACAATTCCCCCTTATACGCTACTGCAATCATTCTTTACCTAAGTCGTCGTATAAAGTATATTAAGTTAAACTAGGAAAAGAAGTGGTAGAAGCCCGCGCTTAATAGGGTTAAGGCTCTCTAGAAGATAAAGTATAGAGGAGATAATCCTTCTACCCCAAATACTACTATATTATACAATAAGATTCCAAAGCTAAAAGAGAATATAGACTATCTTAATAAGATTCTTAAGGACCTTTACCTTTTTGCTCGGCCACAAAGCCAGAATAAATACGAGAACTATATTGCCGAGCCACCATATCCAATTTCGGGGATATTAGCTCTTAATTAGTAGTGCTAGGATTAATAACAGCAACGATGGCCAAGGCTCTTATTAATAGCGATTAATATTCTATTAATACTAGCAATAAGTAACGAACCAAAGAGAGTTTTCTTAGGAGCACGTTGTATAATATCTTGGGAGAGGATGCAGCTTAGGGTAGAAAATATTAAGAAGGTAGAGTGCTCTAAGAATTGGTTACAGAGTGGAATCTTAAGTAAATAAAAGTGTTATGGCGCTGGTGGAAAACGGTGGATTATGGCGGATATAGTTGCAGTTATGTAACTAGAGGATTGTATAAAACGTTAAGCGGCGCTACCCTCCTTCTCCTTTCCTTTCTCTAGCTTTAGATCCTCATTAATAGACAATCCAATCGTACAGGCCCGCATGCGTCTTCCTTGCTGTGCTTATGCCTTGGTAGGGTCGCTAATAAAAAGGGCTCTCGGAAATTAAATTTTATTTTATTGGCTAAAAAATAAAATCCCGGTAAATGCCGATAATTTTATTTCCTCTGATTGGCTGATTTTAAACCAAGGACTATATTATGGATATAAGGGCAAGGGATCTGCGACGGAGGTAGTTATAACAGCCAAGAAGCTGCCACTGGATGACCTTGAAGATGTTGAGGACGGCTTAGGCGAAGCGTAGAACTAGCAGGATAATAATAAAGAGACTAAAAGCAGAAGGTAATTTTAAGGAAAGTTCTTAAGACAGAATAAGATTAAGGCCTATGGTAGCAGCCGCGAAAGTCTAAGGATGCGCCGAAGAAGCTAAGAGCAAAAACGGTTTAGAAAGGGAAGAAAGTAGCTATAAAAGACGTCCTAGAAAAGCACTGGGCCCGCAAAAATGGTCTACTGGAAGCTACCATTAGTGCTTATAAAGGAGGAAGTCTTAGATAGGTCTCTGGATTGGACGTCTAGTGGATACCAAGAGCCTTAATTAACTGCATGGATATAAAGCTTTGACCAAACGACTGCATAGCTAGAGTCTTAATTGGTTGTCTATAGATGTAGAGCCTATAGATACAGAGCCTTAGTGGAACGTTAATGGATTTAAAGCTTTAATTGAGCGTATAACAATGCAGAGTCTTAATTGGACAACGACACGGAAGCTTAACTGTCGGAATATATGGACAGAGGTTATGTGGTCATTCGTGTCTCTGATTAGTCATCATAAGGATGACTAATCAGAGACACGAATGACCATATAACCTCTGTCCATATATTCCGACATTAACTAAACACCTATGGGTGTAGAGCCTAGGTCGTATATATAGCGGAAGACGCCTTAGGTTAAGCTAGAGCCTTAGTCAAACCTTAATTAATTGGATACTGTCTTTATAGTTAAGCCAGATTAACTAGAGCTTTTAGTCAGGCCGACCTAATACCCTATTTAAACGTTAGTTGACTGTATATTGTTACAGTCAAATTGAATTAGTTACCGTTGCCGTTAGACGTCTTTAATTAGCAGTTAAAGATCCTGTAATAGCAGATAGATAGGTACTAGGCCTAGCCAGGAAATTAGTATACAGCCGACAAAATGTTAAAAATACGGCTAATTAATGTCTTGGAGCCTCTGCAGGAACCTCTCCCTTTAACCCCCCCTTCTTAATTAATTGCCGCCCATCTTAACGCCCATAGATTGGTTAACTAGAACGATCCTTCCTATAGATATACGGAGCCTATAGATATGGAGTATATAGGTACAGAGCCTTGATTGGACAATAGTACGGCAGCTTAACTAGACGCCTATATATACGAAGCCTTAATTAAATAGTAGAAGTGGAGCCTTAACTGATTGCACGTCTACACAGAAGTATTAATTAATTGTCTACAGATGCAAAGCCTCAGTTATATATGTAGTAGAAGATACCTTAAGTTAAGCCAGGGCCTTATTAAATCTTAATTAGTTAAACGCTGTCTTTAGATTAGGACAGTTAGAGCCTTTAACCGGACCGACTTTCTATCTTAATTAAACGACTAAACGATTAATTACAGCACGTTATCGCTAACTAATTAAACAGTCTTCAGCCAGCAGTTAAAGCAGGTATATAGGCACGCATACAGATATAGACGCAGAATATGCAATGCAGAGCTACTAATGTACAACTAGATGCACAGCTAGACGCAGAGCTGGATATAGAGTTTTAATATTAAACAACTAACTAAATAATTAAACCAAGCCAGAACCTCTGCTATCTTAATTAATAGCCCTACCGTCGCCGCCACTGTTGCCACTACTCTATTTAGCTATTTTATCCCTACTGTCTCAACCAACTGCTTTGTCTCTACTGTTATAGATCTATACCGCTGCCAGGTCTATTTACTGCTAGATCTGCTGGATCTGTTATATTATCTAACTGTTCCGACCGACCTATTCTAGGCCTAAGGCTGCTTTAACTGTTCTACTATTGCTCTCCTAACCGCCGTACCCTACCGTTTTGATTGCCCCACCGCCGCCGTTCTAACTAGCCGCCTCTGACCGACCGCCATTAACCGTTCTGTTGCTGCTACTGCTGCTACTGCTAACTGTTCCAACTACTATTTAAACTACTGTTTCTGCCGACTGTTTCGTTCCACTGTTTCGATTATTCTGCTACTGCTATTTTAACCAACTGCTACCAATAACTGCTATTAACCGTCCGCTATTGACTATCTGCTGCTACTAAGATTTCTGCTATTAAAAGTTCTACTGCTAGATGTCCTACTACTTGCCATACGGACCAAGTTCTTCTACCAACTGTTTTGTTACTGACCGTTCTACCGCTAACTACTGTATTTTATTTAACCGTGCTAACTGTCTGCTTTTATTACTATTGCTACTACCATTACTGCTACTATTATTGCTGCTATTACTATTACTGTTATTACTTCTAGTTTACTGCTGTACTAGTTACTACTAGTAGGAAGATAAGATTGGAGATATGGACCATGGAAGAATATTACAAGATTGTTCTATAGATGGCTATAGACTTACGCTTCTAACCGGTAAGGCTAGATAAGGTTACCTACGTTCTTTTAGGGATATGCTTTCCTTTGTTCTATTCTGCTTTTACTATAATTTTGTTTAGCTATTCTTCTATATTATAGAACGTTAGGGGACAACGTTCTTAGTGAGTGGGAGGTATATGGTGGTGTAGATTGGACGTCGCCTACTGTCTTGGCATTTTCCTATATTTATAGAGCCTCCAGCTTCCCTCTTTCTTAGATATCATTACGACCCTACCAGTTTACGAAATATATTCTTTTCTTTCTTTCTTACTAACTGCTTTACTAATTACTTCTAACTAATACTAACTGACTGACTGACTAACCAATAGATAGATAGACTGATTAACTAACTGACTAACAGCATCCTGACTTTCCTATCTAAGAGATACCGTACCCTTTCACACTAGTAGATACTATCTATATAGTTTACCTAAATAACATTCATATCTATTTAAATAATAAGGATAAGCATATTAAGTATATTAAGCAAGTACTATAATAGCTCCACGCTTAGTACCTATACGCCGGATTATTAAAATATATCTTTTATACTAAGAACGTTAAGTTTTTAGGCTTTATTATTATACCTAATAGTATTATAATAGACCCTACCCACGTAAAAGCTATTAAAAAATAGCCTAAGCCTAAGTCCTATAGGGATATCTAGGTCTTCCTTAACTTTGCCAACTTTTATAGGCAATTTATCTAGAACTACTTAGATACTATATATCCCCTATGCGTATATTTTACACGGGTATATTATAACCCAATATTAGATAGGGAGAAGAAGAAGTAAAAGTATAAGAAAGGGCTTACTAAATAGTATTAACCTTAGTCTTAGCCTAATAACGCTTAGTAGGTATTTTATAAGCTACGCGCTACGTTTATATAGGCTCTACTACTTCGCTACTTTAACCCTAATCTACTCCTAATAGTAATTACTAACGCTTTTAATTTTGTCTATAGCGGTATACTTCTATAGCCTTTTAGGTAGAAAGACTAACTCTACTAGTACCTAATTACTTATTACAGTTAGAAGTTTACTAGCCTAGAAGTGTAGTATAATATATATAATAAAGAACTACTTACTATAGTGCAATGCTTTAAGACGTAGCGCTACTACCTTAAATACACTACGTATATAACACGTATGCTCTATAGTTATAATAATTTTAGGTACTTTATAACTACTAAATGTTACGGCACTGGTGGAAAACGGTGGATCTTGGCAGACGTGGATTATGGTAGACGCGAGTCACGTGACTTAAGGACCGCATAAAATATCGAGCGGCGCTGCTATTCTTCTACTTCCTTTCTCTAGCTTTGGATCCTCGTTTATAGACAATCCAATTGTACAGACTTGCGCGACCCTCTTGCTGTGCTCGTGCCTCGATTAACTGAGTTGCTAATATTATCCAAAGCTCGTCTACTATTTCTTCCTGAGAAGGAACTTAAATATATCTATAAGACCACGAATAGAACAAGGACATAGAATAGGACCCCAAGAACATCACCAGAACCATAAGGATAGGATAAAACTAAAAGAATACAAACAGAACGCAAAACCTAAGAAATAGGACACGCATGGACCAGAACCCTAGAAAATAAACAAACACCGGAAATTACCTAGTACCCCTACTACTATGCCAAGAAACACAGCAGCTGGCAAAGCTGTTGTAGGGCCCGTAAATACCTCTAATGGTGAAACAGTTGCCGTCTTAACCCCCTAGGAAGAGCTTGCAGCAGCTAATACTAAAATTAAACGGCTCTAAGAGCTGCTTGAAACTAGAGACACCCCTATACCTAGCAATAGGTTATTAGATACCTAGAGGCTTGCTACGGTCCTTAAGGCCCTAGCCTAATATACAGTATTAGTATTATTGCGATCCGTAAAGGTTGCAGACCCCCTGTTGCTTATAGATAGAACTAACCCTATATTTAATAACTGGAAGCTTTAACTGCAGGATAAGCTTAAAGTTAATACGGACTACTTTCCTAATACCCAAGCTAAAATGGCATATGTCTTTGGCCGCACTGGCGGTAACGTACAGATACACCTATATCCGTAATACGCCTAGGACTTAGCAGACCCCTTCCTCTCTAAAGAAGAGATAATTAACTACCTATCTTCCATTTATAAGGACCCCTTTAAAGTATAGAATGCCCGGCTTAATTATAAAAGCCTAAATATAAAAATAATAGAGACCTTCTTAGCCTTTTAAACCCGCTTTTTACACCTAGCCGGATAGGCTTAAATCCTCCAGGAAGATCTAATGCTAGACCTCTTTAATAAGCTTACCCTGGACCTACAGCGCGCTATACTGCCAGTTTATACTACTGTATAGACGCTTAAGGAACTTATAGACTAATGCCTAGCTATTAACCAGGGCCTCCATTAAATTAAGGCATATGCTGAGCGGTATAAGACTAGAAGCTCTGCCAACTAGAATATAAATACTATAAGAACGGGCCGCAGCGCCCTAGTAAGATCTACAACCCCTATAGCACCAGCCGTATAGCCTGCCGCTAGTTTAGTAGCTAGCTATGCAGCTAGTCCTGCCGTGGGTCTAGCGAATACTTGGCCTACGTATAGCAACCCCTATATATAGGCCCTTAGTAATTAGGGAGTTTGCTTCTCTTATAACTAGAAGGGCTATATTATAAAGGATTGCCTAATAAATATAAAAGTGGGCGAGGTTCTATTAATCTAGGAGGATAGTATGGAGTTAGAAAAAGAGGAACCTTAGAGGAAGACTCTTCTCTAGGGTTAAAAGGGATTAATATGTTATATATTAATCCAGGTCGGCTAGTTAGTGAAAGAAGCTGCACTATCCCTTATACTTTATTCCGTAATAGATATTAAGTTTTAACCTCTACTTTAGCTAACTTTAGAGTAAATGCCTTTGCCTTAATAGACACCCAATATGCTATAAAGCTGGCTAATTTTCTAAATGCACCCCTTAAAGAACTGCCTAAACCAATTTCTATTTGTGGGTACAACGGACGGATAGGGCTACCTATTACAACTATCTTATGGATTTACCTCTGTGTTAACGGACGAAGGTAGTATAATATCCCCTTCCTTATTACGGACCTGGGAAGCTATAATATGATCTTAGGAAGAAAATGGCTAGCCTATCTAGGCTTATAGCTTAATATATGGAGTAGACGGCTTATCTGGCCTAAAACCCTACCCCCAATACCTTCTTTTATAAAGGAAATCAGCATTATAATGGAAAACCTTGTGCGGCTATAGATAGACACCGTTTATTAAGCCGATGCTATATGTAGAGACCAGGCATTTGAAAAAGATATACAGCTTAATCCGTAACGGATTTGTATACTATAACGCTTTTAGACTACTAACGTTGTACCACTAACACTAGGGACCTAGGAAGCTAATAATTAGCTAGATAGACTAGGCCCTATATAGCCGTAAAGAACAGTAAGGAATATTAGACGCCGTACTAAATAAATAGACTGGAAGGATAACTTATAAAAAATTGAACGTGAGCTAAGGAAGACTGTAAACTCTGTACTATAAAATGCGGTCTAATAAAAGCCTGTAAAGAAACCTATAGACCTTCCACTAATTAATATCTGCTATATTGGCGCTGTAGGGTTTTACTGGAACTTGGTCTAACCTAATACTATTGCCTTTATAACCAGCTTATATGAAATTGATTAAATAATTATAGAAAAGGAAGGTGAGCCTAGCGGATAGGAAAGCGAGCTTATGGATAAAGAGCTAATAGAACAAAAACTACCCTATTAATACCAGAAGTTTAAAGACGTATTCTCTAAAGCAGTATTAGATATGCTTTCGCCTTACTAACTATACAACTATAAGATTAAGATCGAACCAGGTAAGGAAGACTCCCTTAGCTATACCCCCCTTTATCAGCAATCTATTGTTAAATTATAGGCCACTAAGTAGTACCTTGTTGATAACCTGTATAAGGGATTTATTAAGCCTAGCCAAGCCCCTTTTGCCGCACTAATTTTCTTTACTAAAAAGCTAAATAGAGGACTCCGTTTCTGTATTGACTATTATAAACTAAATAATATAACCCGCGAGGACCGCTATTTGCTGCCTCTACTTAATAAGATACTAGCTTAAATAAGTAGAGCCAAGATCTTTATAAAGCTTAATATCTGCTAGGCCTTTTACCAAATTAGAATGGACCCTAGATCTATAGATTTTACTACCTTCTAGACCTGTTACAGATTATATAGATGCAAAGTACTTCCTTTTAGACTAACTAACGGACTAGCTACGTACCAGCGATACATGAATAATATACTCTTTAACTACCTTAACAACTTCTGCACAGCCTACCTAGATAATATTATAATCTACTCTGAGAATAAATTGGAATACAAAGAGCACGTCTATAAGGTCCTATAACGGCTCCGCAAGGCTGGCCTTTAGGCCGATATTAGGAAATTAGAATTTAGTATTAAGCGTATAAAGTACCTAGGATTTATTGTTAGTATAGACGGAATTAAGGCAGACCTAGAAAAGACGGCTGTAATTAACTAATAGGTTCTCCTAAGGACCGTAAAGGGGGTGTAATCCTTCTTGGGTTTCTGTAACTTCTACTAACGCTTTATTAGGAACTATAGTAGGATTACTCAGCCCCTTAGCCGCCTAACCTAAAAGGACCAGCCCTTTCACTTTAATACCGCATATAGGCAGGCCTTTAATAAGCTTAAGAAACGACTAGTCTCCGCTCCCCTACTTGTTTACTTTAACCTAGAACGGCCCTCCATGCTAGAAACTAATGCCTTAGACGGTATAATAGCTGGCGTTTATTCCCAGAAGTAATCTAACGGAGAATGGCACCCTATTACATACTATTTAAAGACTATAGTAGATGCTGAGCTAAACTACCACATCCATAATAAAGAAATGCTGGCTATTATCTCTAGCTTCTAGCACTAGCGTATATAGCTAGAAGGAACCCCCGAGCCTATTTAGGTAGTCTCTAATTATAAGGCCTTAGAATATTTTATAATAATAAAGGCCCTTACGGCCTGGTAGGCACACTGGGCGGACATCCTATTCTAGTTTAACTTCCTAATTATATACCGGCCAGGCGCTATCAATTATACGGACGCCCTTATAAGGCGTGGACAGGACCTAGATAACCAAATAGCTGTAAAGATCTTATTATGGACCCAGATATTATTATAACTAGAGCACCTTAACCCCTAGATACGGGCAGAGCTAAATACCAACTCTTTAGACGCTGAGATATATCCTGTTAACTCTATGGAACTTAACCTTATTAATAAACTGCTATAGGCAAACCAAACAGCCCCCTCTCTATAGGAGTACTGTAAAAAGGTAAAGAACGTTACCAGCCTATGGTCCCTTAAAAACAGACTACTTAAGCACTAGGAACAGCTAGTAGTAGCTAAGAAATAGAACTTATAGACCCGGCTTATTACTAAAGCTTATACCTAGGTCTCTACGGCCTACCCTAGAAAGAATAAGACCCGAAAAATTATTAGTAACCGATACTACTAGCCTGGAATAGTTATAGATATTAACCGCTATATACGGAACTATAATAACTGCTATAAGTCTATAATTCTATAGAACAAGACCCTAGGACTATTAAAGCCACTCCTAATACTAGAACGCCCCTAATAGTATATCTCCATAGACTTTTATAAGCTGCCTATAGACCGTGACGGATATAATATAGTAATAATCCTAGTTAACTGTTTTAGTAAGCGCCTGTTTTTAATCCCCTATTATAAGGATATTAATACTAAAGAGGTAGCCCAACTATATATCCATTATATCTACCAAATTTACGGACTACTAGATACTATTATATCCAATTATAAGCCATAGTTTATATCGGCCTTCTGGAATAAGTTTACTTAGATCCTTAGTATTAAGCTAAAGCTTTCTATAGCATACCACCCCTAGATAAACGGTTAGACGGAGATTATAAATTAATACTTAGACCAAAGGCTCTGGCCCTTTATTAACTACTTCTAAGATAACTAGGGCAAACTGCTACCCCTAATAGACTACGCACAGGCAACCTTACCCCATAACTCTATAGGATTTGCACCTATTTAGCTAGAAATGGGATACTTACCCCATATAAGCTTTAACTGGGAAAGACTAGAGGGGCCATAGACCATATATGAAAAACTGTCTTATAAGGAAGCCTAGCAATACGCTAAACGCTTAGAAAAAGCCTAGATAGTAGCCTATATAAATCTAAAAAAGGCCTAAAGATTAATAAAATAGTAGGCAAATAAGCACAGGCGCAAGCCTAACTTTACTATAGATAATAGGGTCTAGGTTATAATAAAGAACTAGAAGATAAAACGGCCTAGCTATAAGCTAGACTATAAAATGGTAGAACCGTATAAGATTCTTAATAAAGAAAGCAACTTATACAAGGTTAAGCTCCTAAACTTAATTAAGGTCTACCCTATCTTTTTACTGGATAAGCTATAGAAGGCTGCAAATAACCTACTACCCAGATAAAAGAACAAGCCTCCTCTACTAATTTAAGTTAATGGCGACAACAAATAGGAAGTTAACAAAATACTAGCCTATAAACTAGTATGAGGAACGCTATAATACCGTGTCTAATGGAAAGGCTATAATCTAGACCTAACCTAGTACCCCACCTAGAACTTTATAGGCTGACCCTAGAGGCTTAAAGAATTCTATAACTAATACCCTAATAAACCTGGACCTCCAAAGTACCTTAACAAGTAGATAAAGTGCTAGTATAGCGAAGACAATAGGCTGCCTATTGAGTATAAAGACAAGAATACCCTACGGACATAATATAGACATACAAAGCCTAAGGGCAGGCTTTTTTGGAGGGGGGGGTAATGTTATAGCACTGGTGGAAAACGGTAGATCTTGGCAGATGTGGATTATAGTAGACGCGAGTCACGTGACTTGAGGACCGCATAAAATATTGAGCGGCGCTGCTATTCTTCTACTTCCTTTCTCTAACTTTAGATCCTCATTTATAGATAATCCAATCGTATAGGCTTGCGCGACCCTCTTGCCGTGCTCGTGCCTTGATTGACTGAGTCGCTAATACTAAAAGCATATTTATTTGCTAGGCTTAGTACGCCAAGGAACTAGCTAAGTTTAATTTTAAGATTAAATATAAGCTAAGTAAAACAAATCCCGCTAATATACTATCCTAGCGCCTAAATTATTAAAGGCTTTAAAAATAGCAGTAAAAGGATAGTCTTTATTGATATACTACCTATATTATAGCAAAAGTTACGGGTTATAGGCCTTGTGGGCGGCCCTAATACTTCTATACTAGATTAGTAAGTAGCATATATATAGTATATAAGTAACCCCTGTAAACATAGCGCCGGCAGACTAAGGTATCCTACTATTCTCTCTAAGATCCCTTCGATCGGCCTAATAGTATTTAACCTTAGAGAAAATCCCTTAGCCTAGGTAATAGTCCCCCATAACGACCTAGCGAGTTACCTATATATTATATATTACTTTACTAGTACCAACTTTGCGCAGAGTCTTATACTATAGTAAAAGGTAGTAATAGCTACCTTTGCCAAAATGGCGTTTATAGAATACCCCCTTAAGTTACTAGTTAATTTTATTTATAGAGTATAAAAAAGGGACACCTTTACACGCTTTATATATAATTAGTTAACCTAGAGATAGATTCCTATTAGTAATAAGGACTACACCCTTAATAATTAAGGACTCTTAAGGCAAAACAATAAGTTATAAGTGCTAAATTATATACTATTATAATAGGAAATCCTTAAGCGAAATTATAACAATCCTATAGGTAGCTATTATAGATTTAACTATACCTGTAAGGTAATTACGCGGAAGTATACCTAAAATAGCCTTACTAAAGATCTCCGCAAATACCTAGATAACTATAATACCTACTAACGCTATAAATCGCGCCGCTATAAACCCTATAGAGGCTGTAGCCTTTTTAGGTCCCTACCTAAGTGTTATGGCACTAATGTGCGTAACCTAAATAGGGCCTAGTTAGGGGGTTCGCTTACGTCTTAGCTCCATGTATATAGACGTGTTCTTTCCACAACCTTCTTCTACTCCTTATCTTGATATCCAAGTCTATAGACATTCCAATTATATAGGCTTGCATACGTTCTTTACGGCGCTTATGCCTCGATTAACTGAGTTACTGTGACACTAAGCCTAGCAATATTATTTACTTAACTTTATTACGGATCTCCCTAAGTCTAAGACTTTTAATAGCGTAGATTACAACTTTGTTCTTATTCTTATAGACCGTTTTATAAATCTAGTACGCTACTATCTAGTATATAAGATAATTAACGCTATGTAACTTGTAGAACTCTTATTTAAAGTCTTTACATAAATAGGGCCTCTAGATAATATCGTTTATAAAAGAAGTAGCCTATTTATAAGTAAGTACTAAAGTATAATATACTACCATCTCTGTATTTAGCGTAAGCTTAGTACTACATTCCACCTATAAATAGATAGTTAAATAAAACGCCAGAACTAGAAGCTTAAGGTATATCTATATATATTTACAAACTAGGAACAGTTTAATTAGGCCTCTTTACTTAATAGAGCAGCCTTTACCTATAACTCTAAAGTCTATACTATAATAAAGTATTTGTTATAGACGCTTTAAGTACAATGTTATAACTACTTAGAGAAGAGTTAGAGGAAGCTAGTTGGTTAATAAAAGCACGGTCTAGGATGGAACCAGTAGAACTATATAACGAAGAATAGTAAGCGAGTTATATAATGTAATCTATGTGATCTATATAATCCATAAGATCTATAATAGAGTAAATAGAGTAGACAGAGCAGGCGGAGTAAGGACTTTCTTAGGTGTACGGTTGTGTATTTAAGGACCCACAGTCCCTACCTAGATAGTTCCTTTTTTTGTAGTAAATCTTAAAATATAATTAGAGTTAATCTATTAGGCAACTACTCCACTAGTTATTATTATATTATTGACTTCTTATTTACCTATATACCTAGCCTATTAGCGAGTCTGCCGTAGTATTTCCCACAAGGCTTTGTTATACATTTACTACCTAGTTATGGTATTAATAAAGTTAAATAATATGCCACTAAAAGTACTAGTTATAACGCCGTCCACAGCAGCTATAACCTTAGGCACTAGCGGGGATACTAGTATAAGAGATACTAATTTGCAGCTAGTTACGGTAGGTTAGTTACAGGAAATGGTTAATTAATTAATAGATAATAATTAAATACTTAAAGACTAAATTAATGGAATTGGAGCGGCAAAGATTAAGTTACTATTAATTAAATAATTCTTAGGGGAGAAGTTAAAGCTTAAGGGGTTTCTTATATAAATGCACTTTAGGGTTATACAAGAAGGAGCAAAGTTGGAACACCTGTAAATTAAGTAGTATATGCAGGATTGTTCCTAACCGGAAAAGCACTTAAGTGGTTTAAATCTTACCTTCATCGGCAAAATATGGTACCCTTTCAATGGCCTCAATGGTTGGTGGTTGACGCAATTGGCGCGCAGTTGAGGTCATTTGGCAACTCGACCGACTAGCCTATGTCGTGTTTTTTTGACACGCAGCCTGCGCGCAACCTGCGCGCAACCTGCCAGTAATCTGCGCAT